>ENA-USYP01000134-USYP01000134.1-human-gut-metagenome-genome-assembly--contig:-NODE-134-length-73906-cov-8.430359_pt1 | contig 73906 bp, 72 predicted proteins | sample MGYA00250065_ERZ773512 | MGnify/ENA primary metagenome ERZ773512 (study PRJEB29103, sample SAMN06112003) | human gut metagenome | biome: human gut; feature: ankylosing spondylitis patient; material... | reverse complement strand
AGGTGGGGGTGGTATCACTACCCCCGGCGCGCTTTACGTGCTGCTGAAACGCCGGACGGCCGCTTGCAAAAGCGGCTAACTTGCCGTTTTCTGAGGTTGCTGAGCAGTATTCTCTGTGCGGTCCCTTTTTCTGCTAATATGCAGATATCCCTGTCGGCAATTTCAGTTGCAAACGCTTTCCCTCCCCCAACCACAGCGGGGCTTTGTGCTTCCAGCAGAATTGCGTCCAACAGAACAACTACGGTCTCGTTGGGATGCATGGATTCATCAAGTTTCGGTTGTCTAATTGTATTAGATTCGTCATCAACTTATACCACAAGATCGTAATTTCGATTGCACCATAAAATTTATGAGTGACTCATAAACTGATCAATATCTTTCGCTTTCGTTGTATTCGCTCTATGATAGGCACAACAAGAGAGCTGCAAGGCTCACTATGAGGTTCATTCGTTCTTCCTCCTAAGAATCTCATATTGGTTTTCTTTCAGCATCGTTTACGTTTTTAGGATATGGTCAAGTCGGTCAAAGCAGCCCCGGACTGCCGGGGTCATCAGGTTGATGAGCACACCGTCCAGCAAGGCAAAGATCACCGTGCCCTCCCGCACCACGCCCAGCCCCAGACCGGCCCGCCAGCAAATCAGCAGAGCAAAAATCACATAGGCAAAATCCAAAAATATCTTGCAGGTGCCATAGCGCATACGGACCCGCTCCGCTACCAGCGCACAGAACGCCTCGGCGGGATAGTTGGTGAAGTTGCAGTTTTTGGTAATGGTAAAGCCCAGACTGATCAGCCCCATTCCGCACAAGAAGCAAAGCATCTGCTGGAGATACCCTTGGGGAGCAAGGTGCTGGAACGGCGCAAAGCGGTAGCGGAAAAAGTTCAGCAGAACGCCGTGAGCCAAAATGGGAAGCAGTTGGAAGCAGCGCTCCCACTTGAACTTGCTCCGCAGCATGAGAATCTGGAGCAAAAAAAACACGCCGTACAGGTAAATGCTGGCGGTCCCCACCTTGATCCCGGCGGCGCCCGCAATAGCGGAGGCTGCCGCCGTGGAGGTGGTCTGCCCCAGTCCCGCGATAATGCCCAATGTGACGCCTGCGCACAAAACTGTGACGCCTGCCAGCATTTCCACCGCATGAATCAATCGTTGTTTCCTCTGAACAGACACGGAGAGCCTCCTTGTTATAAGGATGCCGGGGCTACTGGGATCAAACCAGCGGCCCCGGCAAAGCAATTATTATGGTAAATCAGATTAGAAGCCGATGGCAATGGCCACGCCCATGGAAACGAACGCGAACAAGAAATAGATGGCCATCAAGGGCAGGAAGAACTTGTACCACTTCTGGACAGGCACCTTGGCATAGTTCAGGAAAATCATCAGGGTGCCGTAGCTGAACCAGAACATATTGGTGATGCCATCGCCGAACTGATAGGCCAGAACAGCGGTCTGGCTGGTGAGGCCCAGCTCCATAGCGATGGGAACGATGATGGGAGCCAGCAGAGCGCCCTTGCCGGAGCCGGAGGGGATCAGGCCGTTGATGAAGGACACCAGAATTACGATGCCGATAGCGGCGGCCAGCGGGGGCAGGCCCTTCAGCAGCTGCGTGGCGTTATAAACGATGGTGGCGTTGATGTTGGCGGAGTTCATGACCCAGTACACGCCACGAGCGAAGCCGATCACCAGCGCGCCGCCCACAGCGCCGCCGGCGCCCTTAACAAAGGAGTTTGCAATCTCAGAGGGATGCAGCTTACCTACGATGCCAGAGAACAGCGCGGAAGCCAAGAAAACGGCGGATACGTCATCAATGCCCCACTTCACGCCGCCGAAGCCCTTCTGCATACCGATGACGGTCATAATCATAGCGGCCAAAATGCTCAGCAGCACCGCCACGTGGCGGCCGGTAACGGTGACGTCCTTGCTGGTGTCCAGCACCAGATCGGAGACGTCTACGCCGTGGACTAAACTCTTTGCGGGGTCCTTGGCGATACGGTTGGCATACACCACGGTGTAGGCCACGCCGATGATGGTCATGATAGCCCACAGCACGGCGCGGAAGCCCAAGCCTACGAACACGTCGCTGTCAGCGGACAGCAGGCCCATGTTCTGCAAAATGCCGTTGCACACGCCTACGGTGTAGAGATTGGTAGGGCCGGTAACGAAACCGCCCATCAGTCCGATGATCAGCACGGCACAGGCCACGATGCCGTCATATCCCAGTGCCAGGATCATAGCCACCACCAGGGGTGCGAAGGGGATCAGGGTCTCGATCCAGCCCAGGAAGCCGCCGATGACGGAAAACAGCACCATCAAGGCGATCAGCAGGAACGTGCGGGAGCCAGAGCCGAATTTATGGACCATCTTGGTGATGCTGGAGTCAATGGCGCCGGTGCTCTTGTAGATCTCCAGCGCACCGCCGATCACCAGCACCAGGATCACCAGATTGGAGGTATCCTTGATGCCCATGGGCACGGCCCGGAACAGGTTGAATACATTGTTAAAGTTAAAGGCGTTCTTGGGCAGAGCGGTATAAACGCCGTCTACCAGGGTACCGGGGGTAATGATGAACGTGAACAGCCACGCCACAACAACTACCGCGAAAATCAGGACAAAGGGGTTTAGGTTTAAGGGTTTCTTCTGTTTCATAGGTTTCTTCTCCTCTCCAAATATCAAAGCTGCGTAAAGCAGGGATTCCCTATGGGCGCAGAAAGCCCGGACGCTTACTTAGGCTCGTTGGCCAGTGTCTGAACTGCCGCCAGATAGCCTACGGTGCCCTCCTCCATCATGGCAATGTCGATGCTGTCCCGGGTGGTATGGCACAGCTTGATCTCTGCCGGAGAATAGCCCAGACACTTGACGCCCTTGGCGGCATAGTGGCCGGTGTCGGTGGCGAAGGCCCAGGGCTTGGTCTGAATCTCGCGGCCCACGGCGTCCTCAATGGCGGCCTTGACCTTCTGGATATAGTCGGCGTCAGCGCTGGCGACGAAGGGATTCTCACCCTGATAGCCGCGTCCCTCCACGCCGGTATAGGTAGTCAGGGGGAAGTAGAGCAGCTCCGCCTTAGCGGTGACGCCGTCCACATGGCAGTTTGCGATGGCAGCTTCCAGCTTTCGCTGGACTTCCTCCGGGGTATCGTCCCCGCTCTGGCGGTAGTCCACATAGAGCACGATCTCATTGGGGATGATATTGGTGCCCTCCTCAGAGGAGGTGATGCGGGTGCAGGACATAGTGGAGCTACCGAACAGTCCGTCGCTGCCCATGGGGACCTTTTGCAGTTCCGGCAGCAACTGGGCCAGAAAATCGAAGGGATTGTGGCCCACATGGGGAATAGAAGCGTGGCAGGACTTGCCGGTAATGGTGATGACGCCGCAGCAGCGGCCTCGGCTACCGATGGCAATGTCATTCTCCGTAGCCTCACCTACGATGGCGTAATCCGTCAGCATTCGGTTCTCCTGGGTGTGGACCATAGCGCCGTAGCCGGCGATCTCCTCGGAGATCACAGCGGCGGTGATGATGTCACCCTTGGGCAGCAGGCCGGCTTCCTTCAGCAGGAAGGGAACATAGATCTGAATGGCCATGGTGCCTTTGGTATCGGAGGCACCCCGGCCCCAGACCCGGCCCTCGGCGATCGCGCCGCTGTAGGGGGGGTAAGGCCACAGGCTCTCATCACCCTCGTAGACCACATCCATGTGGCAGTTGAGCATCACAGAACTGCCGCCGCCGGTACCCTTCATGGTGCCGAACACGTTGCCATAGCGGTCCACCTCCACCTTGTCGTAGCCCAGTTCCTTCATCTTCTCCTGCACATAAGCGGCCACTTCGCCCTCGTGCAGAGATTGGGAGTTGCGCTGGATCAGCTCCGAAGCGGTATGGACAATGTCATCCTTGTACTTCGCGGCGATCGTTTTCAATACCTCGTTCATAGCTTCCTCACTTTTCATGTTTTATGAAGACCAGCTGCCGTGGGAATTGTGTCCCGCAGCAGCCGGAGATCATGCAATAGAACGCTTAGACCTTCTCCAGCGCCTCATCCAACTCGGCGATGATGTCCTCCGCATCCTCCAGACCAATGGAGAATCGCAGCTGCCCCATGGAGATGCCTGCGGCCTTCATATCCTCAGGGCTGTAGGCTCGGTGGGAAGTCTTGGCCGGATAGGAGATCGTGGTGGCAAAGCTGGCCAGGCTGGGCACAAACTTAATCGTGGAGCACTCACGGATTAAGGCGCTGGCCCCCTGCTCGCCGCCGGCAATATCGGCACTGAGCATACCGCCGCAGCGACCGTCCACAAACAGCTTGGCGGCCAGTCCATGCGAGGGAGAGGATTCCAGACCGGGATAGTAAACCTTCTCAACCTTGGGATGGCCCTCTAAAAACCGCGCCACCTTCAAAGCGTTTTTAGAGTGCTGCTCCATTCGCAGATCCAAGGTCCGCAGACTCCGGCACAGCAGCCACGCCTCCATGGGACCCATAATGGCACCGTACAGCGTGAAGCAGCGGTGGATCTGGGCAATGTTTTCCTTGTCGGACACCACCGCGCCGCCGATCAAATCGCTGTGACCGCCCAAATACTTCGTGGCGCTGTAGACCACAATATCGGCGCCCATGCTCAATGGCCGGGCCACGGCGGCGGTGGCGAAGGTATTGTCTACCACGAGCTTGCAGCCGTGGGCGTGGGCGATCCCGGCAATGGCGGGCAGGTCATTCACTTCCATCAAGGGATTGCTGATGGTCTCAGTGTAGACCACCTTGGTATTGGGGCGGATAGCAGCCTCCACCTTGGCTGGGTCATCAAACTCCACAAAGGTGACCTCCACGCCAAAGCGGGGCAGTTCATGCTTAAAATAATCATATACGCCGCCATATAGGACTGGCGAGGAAACGATGTGGTCGCCGGCCTGCACATTGGCAATAATGGCATTGATGATCGCCGCCATGCCTGAGGAAAACACCAGCGCACCATCAGCCCCCTCAGCTGCCGCCAGCATTTCTTCCGCGGCATCCGTACTGGGATTGGTCATTCTGGAGTACACATAGCCATCGGCCTCTCCTGCATAAACAGCATCCAGAGAGGGCACGTCATCAAACGTGAACACACTGCTCATATAGATAGGCAGCACCTTTGGAACAGAAACACTGGATTGAATTTTCTTCGCCAGCTCCAAATCACCTGTATGGGCCAGCTTTGTTCTCATGTGACTTTCTTTCATGATGGTTGTCCCTTCTCCTTGTTCATTTTAGCATAAAAGTTTGGTGGAACCCCTTGCTTTTTTGTATTATAACAGGTACATTCTTAGAAGTGAAGCAACTGTTTTTCACATAGCGATATGAGTAAAAGTCATTACTCGAGCGGCGTACAAAAGGCATTTGTCTGTATTGCGTATTGTGAACAGGATTGTACAGGCTCCCTGTTCCTGCCTGAGCAGCCGCTATATTTTCAACAGCAAAGGAGTCCTGAACCTCTATGACACTTCAGCAGTTACAGTATCTGGTTGCGCTGGCAGAGAGCAACTCGATCAACCAGGCAGCCCAAAATCTATTTGTCTCTCAGTCCGGCATCAGCAAGGCGATCAAGCAGCTGGAAAGTGAACTGGGCTTTCCCCTGCTGGAACGCAGCAGCCGGGGCATCACCTTCACCAGCCGCGGCACAGAATTTCTCCATGACGCTTACAGTCTGATCAAACAGTTCCATACCATGCAGGATCACTATCTGCAAACGGAACCTCAGGGCATGATTACAATGTCCATCACCTCCCGTTACTATATTTTTGTAGCGAAAGCAGTTGCAAAAATGGCAAATCTATTGAAGGAACACAACTATTTTATCCGTCTTCAGGAGGGAAAAGTCAGCGATATCATTCAGGATGTGGCAGCCCGTCGGAGTCAGCTTGGCTTTATATCCTACTATGATACCAACGCAGAGTTTATTCAGCATGAGCTTGAGCGCTTCAATCTGGAATTCCACAGTCTTTGCAGCAACCAGCTCCATGTTTTCCTGTCCAAGAACCATCCGCTTGCCAAAGAACCCAATATCACCCTCTCCATGCTCAGTCCTTACCCATATATCTTCTACGACGGCGGCAACGATCCATACGGCTATACTGAGGAGGTCTTTTTCCCCGTACATCCGCAAAAATCCATCGCCGTATCAGACCGTAGCTCCATGCTGAATATCATCCGCCACTCAGAATGTTATAACCTTGGCTCCGGCTGGCTGTTGGAAGGCTACAGCGAATCCGATCTCATTACCCGCCCCCTCTCCCTTCCCGCCGACACAACCATGCAGGTCGGCTGGATCACAAAACGCGGATATATGCTGGATGCCGAATGTGAACAGTTCCTCAAGTTCTGTCAGGAAGCCCAGGATGACTGCTGCACCGGAAGCCTGTAAATTTATCCGATGTTTATGGACAAAAACGTTCCGAACGGATGTGTTTTCCATACAGCGAGCTTTAAAACAAGCAATCTTGACAGCATCAAAGCGGCGTCTGCGACGCCGCTTTGATGACTTCCACACCGCAAGACTATCCTGTGAAAACGCTTCTGAGCATTCGCATACCCTGACCCACTTTTGACCCAGGATCCGAAAAAAGCGGGCAGGGCTGGACGGAAACAACGGAAAATCCGCCGAACGAATGGTGGTAAAAAGCACAAATCGAAGCCGAAATGACTCCGATTTGTGCTTGAAACTGCCTCATAACCCGGAGGTCGCAGGTTCGAGTCCTGTCTTCGCAACCAGAAAGTCCTGATTTCTTGTGAAATCAGGACTTTTTCCGCACTTTTGCGTCCAATATCTTACTTGTCACTTTTTCTGACCCAAACGCTGACCCCAACGGGAGCGGATAGCGGAAAGGATTATACCGCACCAGAGAGAATGTTACCCATTGTCTTTGCCGCTTCACGCTTGGCGGAGGTCGTTACATGAGCATAAGTATCCAGCGTGAAGCCTGCCGAAAAATGCCCCAGCATGCCAGATACGGTTTTGATGTCCACTCCGTTTTGCAGTGCCAGCGTCGCGAAGGTGTGCCCTTACGGTATAATTACGACAAACCGGAAAAGCCCCGTATATCAAGGGTTTTCGGTTATCTGGCAAGGTTTTTCATCCTTTTCCAAACCGAAAAATCGAGCCGCGAAGTAGTTATTTCGTAGGGGGTGTTATAGTAACGACAAAAATAAAATACCGTTTGGGCGGGCTGTCAGCCCGTCCAAAAAATCAGGACATTTCCTCTGCAAAGAAGAAATGTCCTTTTTTTGTACCCAAAATCAGATGCCGACAGGAGGAACACAATGCCTGAAAAAACCGTGCAGAAGGAACCGGGCAAAAAGCCCGTGCCATCCAAAAAGCCGAAACCGCAGCAGGAAGTAGTTGTTCAGATTTCGCTCTCTGAGCTGCATCCGTTCCCGGATCACCCCTTTCAGGTGCGAGAGGATGCGTCCATGCAGGAAACCGCCGAAAGCGTCAAGGAATACGGCGTCCTCGTCCCCGCGCTGGCACGGCCACGGGAGGACGGCGGTTATGAGCTGATTGCAGGCCACCGCCGCAAACACGCCTGCGAGCTGGCTGGGCTGGCCACCATGCCAGTCATTGTCCGCGACATTGACCGGGACGCTGCCACCATCATCATGGTGGACAGCAACCTCCAGCGAGAGAACATTCTCCCCTCCGAACGCGCCAAAGCCTACAAGATGAAGATGGAGGCCATCAAGCGGCAGGGCGCACGGACGGATCTGACTTCGCCGAAAATTTCGGCGAAGTTCCGCAGCGATGATGAAGTTGGTCAGGATGCCGGGGTGAGCGGAGATACCATCCGCAACTACATCGCCTTGACGCAGTTAGTCCCGGAGCTTCAGCAGATGGTGGACGAGAAGAAAATCGCCCTCAGTCCCGCCTATCAGCTTGCGGCGCTGACACCCAAGGAACAAGGGCTGCTTCTGGAAACCATCGACAGCGAACAGGCCACCCCCTCGCTCTCGCAGGCGCAGCGGATGAAAAAGCTCAGTCAGAGCGGTGAGCTGAACGAGGACACCATGCTCTCCATTATGATGGAGCAGAAGAAACCGGAGAAGAACGACATCACCCTTTCCGGTGAAAAGCTCCGCAAATATTTCCCACGTTCCTATACCCCATTTCAGATTGAGAACACCATCTTCAAATTACTGGACGCATGGCAGAAAAAGCGCCAGCGCGATCAGAGCCGATGAGCGGACAAGCAGTTTGTTTGTCCGCTATTTTCATGCCAAAAGGAGGACGCCATGTATATCAACACATTCAAATATACCCCCAAGGATGTGAGCTGCCAGCTCTGTACTGAGTATGTGAAAAAGCTGGGCTGTACCGCCCTGCGCTGCCCGTGGCTGGCCGAGCGCATCGAGGCCGGTGTGGTCGGCTACCGCGAGGCAGTCTTAGAGACATTTCCCCATGAACGCCGCCTGTTCCAGCGCCTGAACCTGCTGATCAAGCATTATCCCGGAAGCCTTTGGAGCAATGAGCAGCATGAGCGCCGAATGCAGTATCAATGCGCCGTGCAGGGCTACCGCCGCCGCAGGGATACCAACGCCTATTATGCGGCCATGTACCTGCTGACCTCTAATGACGACATTTACCGCCGCACGGCAAACTGCTTCTGCAAGGACGGGATTGAGTTCGGCTATGCGGTGTTGAAAAACACCTCGCCGCACAACTACGCACTGTTCATGGCAGCGCGCGACCTCTGCGACAAGACGGAGGCCGTCACGATGGCGGACTTGGCGGAACCGGAGGTCATTGACCCGGAGGCGCTGCGCCTGATCGTCAACGCCACTCTGATCGCCCGCTATGGGCTTGCCGCCTTTCAGATCAGAGCGCGAGGTGCCGAATATGAACGCTGATGATTTTGTCGGCGGTCACAGCATCCTTGCGCTGGAGCGCTTTATGGACGAAACCCGCCACATGATTATTTTTGATGTCCTGTCATGGAAATCTCCTGTGGGTGAAAAGGGCGAACGGCTGAGGTTGTTCCTCTCCGACGTGGGATATGCCAAGGCGCAGGCATCCGAGAGGCGCGGAGAAATCAAAATCCGCAAACACGCCGCCGTCATTGAGGGGCATATCCTCCCTGACCGGAAAAAGCGGCGTCACTAAAATGATTGGAGGAATTACCATGAGCAGAGTAACAGAGCTGGAAAAAGCGCTGACCACGCTGTTCCGCAAGGGTACGGAGGTCGGCTACACGGAAACGGAGATCGACGAGTTTCTGGAAAACATCGACTATCACGCCCTGCTGCAAGCCGTTTGGAACAAGGCTGAAACGGTCTATGCCTACCGCGCAGACGGCAAAAATGCGCTGAGCTTGGACTATCGAAGCGCGGAGCTGTTCAAGCAGCGAGCGACGCTTCTCTATGAGGACGTGGGCGACAGCTATATCGGCGCGGTGTTTGCCGCCCGGTCGATGGAGCTGTGGCTGCTGGAGGATATGGGCTTTGCCGTCGTTGCCAAATTCAGCGTGAACGCCGGAGAAGGCGAATACGTCACCGAGTACCGCGTCTACAAGGGCAGCGACTGGGCGGACAGCGAGATTTCTCTGGATTTGGAGGACTTGGTGGCCGAACTTGCCGCCCTGTGTGATCCCTACTACGAACACGAGCAGCCCATCTATGAGCTGTGATGTGGGAAAGGAGTGAAAACGGAGCGGCTTCCCCATGCGGGAAACCATTCAGAACACAAACGGCAAGCAGTTTCACGCCGTCAGCCTGTCCGGTGGCAAGGACAGTTCCGCCATGCTGCTTTTGATGATCGAACGGGATATGCCCATCAATATGGTGCTGTCGGCGGACACCGGCATGGAGTTCCCGGAAATGTATGAACACCTTGCCAAACTGGACGAGCATCTTTTCCGGGAGCGCGGCATCCATATCACCACGCTGAGGCATCCCAAGGGCTTTGAATACCTGATGTTCGACGAACCCAAGCAGAAGCCCCGCAGTCTGGAAAACCGTGCAAAGCTGGGCATCCCGCCCTACGGCAACGGCTGGCCGGGAATCCGTGTCCGCTGGTGTACCGGGCAGCTCAAAACGCACCTTATCACCAAGGAGGTCAACCGGCTCAAAGGCGAGCTGGGCGCGATCCACTATGTCGGCATCGCCGCCGATGAAGCGTGGCGCTGCAAGAATGAGCGGTATCCCCTCGTGGAATGGGGCATCACGGAGGCGCAGGCGCTCCAATCCTGTTACGACCGTGGCTTTGACTTCGGCGGGCTGTATGAGATATACCACCGTGCGTCCTGCTGGTGCTGCCCGTTCCAGCGCATCGGCGAGCTGCGGAAGCTGCGAAAGCATCACCCGGAGCTGTGGGAAAAGCTGCTGGAGCTGGATCGCCGTGCGCTGGCGCAGTTCGGCACCGGCCCGCTGGGGCAGTTCAAGCAGAACTGGAGCGTGGAGCGGCTGGACGAGCGATTTGCCAAGGAGGACGGTCAAACAGCCTGACCATTCTGCGGAAAGGATTGAAGCAATATGGCTGTATTTCGCGTTGAACGGACGCGGGATTACACGGTGATGTGCAACCATCACCTGAAAGACAGCAATCTTTCCCTGAAAGCCAAGGGGCTGCTCTCCATGATGCTCTCCCTCCCCGACGAGTGGAACTACACCACGCGGGGGCTGGCTGCGATCTGCAAGGAGGGCGTGGACGCCATCGGGAAAACGCTCAAGGAGCTGGAGCTGGCGGGCTACATCATCCGCCGTCAGCTTCGCGGCAAGGACGGGCGCATTTCCGACACGGAGTACACCATCTTCGAGAAGCCCCGAAAGCCCGCTCCACCGGATACGACTTTACCAGATACGGAAAACCCGTATCTGGATAACCCGGATACGGAGGCACCGGATACGGATAATCCCGCGCAATTAAATACTAAGAAATCTAATACTCAAAAATCAAATACTGATCTATCAAGCACTCATTCATTCTTTCTGCCTGCGGCGGACGGAATGACGGACGGATTTGAGAAAAAAGCGGAGATCAGAGAGCAAATCGAATACGACATTCTCTGTCAGCAGTATGACCGGATGCAGCTTGATGAGCTGGTGGAGATTATGCTGGAGGTTGCTATGAACCGCAGCCCCACAGTCAAGATCGGGCGGGATGCGGAGTATCCCACCGGCTTCGTGCAACAGCGCTTTGAAAAGATTACCTCCATGCACATCGAAAAGGTCATGGACGGTATCCGCGAGAACACCACCCGCGTCTGGAACACGAAAGCCTATCTTATGGCGGCGCTGTTCAACTCTGTTTCCACCATCGACAACCACTATGCCATGCTGGTCAATCACGATTTTCACGGCGGCCCCTAAAGGCCGTCTTTTTTCATGCCCGATTCCGGGAGAAAGGATTTGATACCGATGAAACGCCCCCTTGCCTACATCACCGCTCCGTGGAGCGAGAACGAGTTTGAGAACACCGAAAATGCCGCCAAGTATTGCAGGGCGGTCTATGACGCGGGCTTTTCGCCCGTCTGCCCCACGCTGTTTCTGCCGCTGTTCCTACGCGATGAGATTCCGCAGGAGCACAAGGACTGCATCGACATGGCGCGGGAGTATCTGCGCCGCGCTCGTGTGCTGGTGGTTTGCGGCAGCACCGTGAATGAAAGCGTGAAAAACGACATCGCCGTGGCCGAGCGCCTGCGGATCACCGCCACCACGCTGGACGGCATCCTGACCGTCAAGGGGCAGGGGCGCAGAAATGAATGAGCATCTTCTGCACCGGCTGGTGGTACCGCCTTAGTGTCCCGGCATTCTCCCTGCAAATCCAAGGAAAGGAGCGTGATAAGTCATGCAGGAAGAAGTTGAACAGAGAATCGTATCCCTGATGATCTCCTGTGGGAAGCTGGGTGAACAGGAATTTCGTAAGGCCGTTGCCAAGCTGCTGGAGCAGCTAAAAAGCGACCATCAGAAGCATCAGTACAGCAAGGCCAATCCCCACGGAAAAATGACCGTCAAGCAGCTCGCCGCCAAGGATAAGGGATTGCAGAGCATTGAAGTCACCGATCAGAATATCGGCTCATTCAACCGGATCGCCCGGAAGTATGGCATTGACTTCGCTCCATTCAAGGTCAAGGGCGAAAAGCGGTACATGGTGTTCTTCAAAGCGCCGGACGCCGACGCCATGACCGCCGCGTTCAAGGAATATACCGCCAAGCAGGTCAGAAAGGCGGAGCGCCCCTCGGTGCTGGAAAAGCTGCAACACTTCAAGTCGCTCATTCAGGCGGCTGTGGTGGACAGGACAAAGCGGAAGGAGCTGGAACGATGAAGCAAGTCAACGTCAAAAAGCTCATTCTTCCCAATATTCCGTATGTGTTCATCGCACTGCTGGCCACCAAGGTCAGCGAGGCGGTGCGGCTGGCTCCCGGTTCGGACGCTTCCGCGAAGCTGCTGAACATTATGACCGGTCTGAACACGGCGTTTCACTCCCTTGTCCCCAGCTTTCATCCCATTGACCTGTGCATGGGCGTTGCCGCCGCCATCGCCATTCGGCTGGCGGTCTATATCAAGGGCAAAAACGCAAAGAAATTCCGCAAAAATCTGGAGTACGGCAGCGCCCGTTGGGGAACCGCCGAGGACATCAAGCCCTACGTCGATCCCGCATTTGAGAACAACATCATTCTCACGCAGACGGAGCGGCTGACGATGAATAGCCGCCCCAAAGACCCGAAAACGGCGCGGAACAAAAATGTCCTGATCGTCGGCGGCAGCGGTTCGGGCAAGACCCGCTTTTGGTTGAAGCCCAATCTGCTCCAATGCACATCAAAAACCTATCCCACCAGCTTCGTCGTCACCGATCCCAAAGGGGACATCGTGGTTTCCTGCGGCCATGCGCTGCAAAAGAACGGGTATCAGATCAAGATTCTCAATTCCCTGAACTTCAAGAAGTCCATGCACTACAACCCGTTCGCCTACATCCACTCGGAAAAGGACATTTTGAAGCTGGTCACGACGCTGATCGCCAACACCAAGGGCGAGGGCAAAGCCGGTGACGATTTCTGGGTGAAAGCGGAAACGCTGCTCTACACCGCCCTCATCGGCTACATCCACTATGAAGCGCCGATGGAGGAACAGAACTTCTCCACGCTCATTGAATTTATCAATGCGATGGAGGTGCGCGAGGACGATGAGGACTTCAAAAATCCGGTGGACTTGATGTTCGACGAGCTGAAAAAGCGCAAGCCAGACCACTTCGCCGTCCGTCAATATGCCAAATTCAAGCTAAGTGCCGGCAAGACCGCGAAAAGCATACTTATTTCCTGCGGCGCACGGCTTGCTCCCTTTGACATTCAGGAGCTTCGGGAGCTGACGGCCTATGACGAGCTGCAACTGGACACGCTGGGCGACCGGAAAACCGCCCTGTTCATCATCATGTCCGACACGGATGATACCTTTAACTTTCTCATTTCCATGTGCTATACCCAGCTTTTCAATCTGCTTTGCGAAAAGGCAGATGATGTGTACGGCGGACGCTTGCCGGTTCATGTCCGCTGCCTGATCGACGAGGCCGCGAATATCGGGCAGATACCGCGACTTGAAAAGCTGGTTGCGACGATCCGTTCCAGAGAAATCTCCTGCTGCCTTGTCTTGCAGGCACAGAGCCAGCTTAAAGCCCTGTATAAAGACAGCGCGGATACGATTGTCGGCAACATGGACTGTTCCATCTTTTTGGGTGGAAAGGAACCCGGTACGCTGAAAGAGCTGGCGGCGGCGCTGGGCAAGGAAACCATCGACAGCTATAACACCGGCGAGAGCCGTGGCCGCGAGGTTTCCCATTCGCTGAACTATCAGAAATTGGGCAAGGAGCTGATGAGCGTAGATGAGCTTGCCGTGCTGGATGGCGGCAAGTGCATCTTGCAGCTTCGCGGCGTCCGCCCGTTTCTGTCCAACAAATATGATCTCACCAAGCATCCCCTCTACCGCTACACAGCGGATTATGACAAGAAATACGCCTTTGACATAGAGCGTTTTCTGTCCCATCGCCTCAAGCTCAAGCCGGATGATGCAGTTGAGGTGTATCAGGCAGACCTTTCCGGTGAACCTGTCGCCTGACGGCGGCAGCCTAATTTGACAACGACTCGATGAAACTTCGTGGAAGAAATGTACCCTCCAAAATCTAAAACATATTTTTCGGAGGTACTATTTATGGCTTTCTTTAATTCTGCTGTTGGTGTTCTTCAGACCCTCGTTGTGGCGCTGGGCGCTGGCCTCGGCATTTGGGGTGCGATCAATCTGCTGGAGGGCTACGGCAACGACAACCGTGCGATGCGTTCCTGACTGAAAAGGTCAGGCACAGGTCGAAGGACGAATGAAGTCCAAAACCTTGGAGAACTGATATTTCGATGGATGAAATGAGGGGGGTAACGCCCCGAAGCGTCCACACTAATACTCCGACTGGCATAGGTGCGCAACCGCCGATTGTCAGAAGCTCGGTGAAGTCGGCAGAGAGATGCCGTAGTTTTGGCTGCAAGGCTGAAATCGAAAGCTGTCCAGAGGTGGATAGCGCATCCTATATGCCGGGTGTCAGCCGCACATGGTTAGTATGTATGGAAATACTGACGAACTTCTGAATGTACAAGTCTAAACGTTGATACCATCGAAACGGTGGTACTCCTTATACGGAGGTATTCGTGGACAAGTAAAAATGGTTGTTATGAAAGTCCATGTGCCGTTACAGGCGGCACGATTCGTAAAGAATTGAATACAGGCTTAGAGGAAGAACCTAAATGCGGCCCATGATAGAAATATCGGAACGCAGGAAGCTGAAAACATTTAGCCTGTTGCAAGGCTGCGAGATGGTGGATGGGAATACCTTCGTGAGAAGGCAATAACCATTCTTTGTTTCAGTGAAAGTAGTGGCGTAGTACCTATGAAGCCGTGAAAAAGTAAACGGTGGAGGAAAGGCCACAAGTCGAATTTGGCAAAAGAAGCACACACAAAGTGTCGCAAGCCCTGTATGACCAAATTCGATGGAACGCCGTGTGCGGTGAAAGCTGCACGCACGGTGTGGAGCCGGGGAAAAGCTGGAGATCATATCAAATGCTTACCTATGGCTATCTGGTGCTAAATCTCAGGGCATGAAGCAGCTGATGGCGGGCGGCGGCGTGGCGCTGATTGGCATTACCCTCGTGCCGCTGCTGTCCGGTCTGTTCGGCTAATCGGCAGCTCGTTTGCTTCCCATAAATCCACGGAGGGTGCCGCTTTCGGGCGGCATCCTCCCGAAAGGAGGGCAACCCTATGGATTTCTTATGGGATAAGATCACGGAATGGCTGAAAGAAATGCTCATCGGCGGTATCGTGAGCAATCTGTCCGGGATGTTCGATGCGACCAATCAAAAGGTTGCCGAGATCTCCGGTCAGGTGGGCTTATCGCCGCAGGCATGGAACGGCAGCATTTTCAGCATGATACAAAACCTGTCGGAAACCGTGATCGTCCCCATCGCAGGCGCAATTCTCGCCTTTGTGATGACGCTGGAACTGATCCAGCTCATTACCGACAAAAATAACCTCAACGACATGGACACATGGATATTCTTCAAGTGGGCGTTCAAGTCCGCTGCCGCTGTCCTGATTGTAACAAACACATGGACGATTGTGATGGGCGTGTTCGATGCCGCCCAAAGCGTCGTTGCCAGCGCCTCCGGGCTGATTATCGGCGACACCAGCATCAACATTTCAAGTGTCATGGTGGGCATCGAGGATCGGCTGATGGAAATGGAGCTGGGGCCACTGTTCGGCCTGTGGTTCCAATCGCTGTTCGTTGGCATTACCATGTGGGCGCTGACCATCTGCATTTTCATTATCACATTCGGAAGAATGATTGAAATATATCTCGTCACCTCTGTCGCGCCCATTCCGATGGCGACCATGATGGGCAAGGAATGGGGCGGCATGGGGCAGAACTACATCCGTTCCCTGCTGGCACTGGGCTTCCAAGCGTTTTTGATTATTGTCTGCGTTGCCATTTACGCGGTTTTGGTGCAGAACATCGCGCTTGTGGATGACATCATCTACGCCATCTGGACTTGCATGGGTTACACGGTGCTGCTGTGCTTCTGCCTGTTCAAAACGAGCAGCCTTGCCAAGTCCGTGTTCAACGCACATTAACGGGGGTGATGAATTGAAAAAGTATCAAATCATCCTTGCTGATCCACCTTGGGCATATCGCGTATGGTCAAAGAAAGGTTCTGGACGTTCCGCCGAATCTCACTACCCGACCATGAGCATAGATGACATCAGAAATCTCCCGGTCAGAGAACTGGCAGATAAAAACTGCATCCTGTTTATGTGGGTGACATTCCCGACTTTGCGCGAAGCATTTTCCGTCATTGATGCTTGGGGCTTCACCTATAAAACAGTCGCTTTCGCATGGGTAAAGCAAAACAAAAAGACATCTTCTCTGTTTTGGGGCATGGGCTACTGGACACGCGCAAATGTAGAGCTTTGCTTGCTTGCAACGAAAGGCTCGCCGAAGCGCCACTCTGCAAATGTTCATCAGGTGGTCTTTGCACCCATAGCGGAACACAGCAAAAAGCCCGATATTATCCGGGAGAAAATTGTGGAGCTGGCAGGCGATCTGCCTCGTATCGAGCTATTTGCCCGACAGTCTCCCACTGGCTGGGATGTATGGGGCAACGAAGTAGACTGCTCCATTCAGTTCCCATAACGGAGGTAAAACACAATGGCCTATGTCAACGTCCCGAAGGACTTAACCAAAGTAAAAACCAAGGTGTTGTTCAACCTCACGAAACGACAGCTCATCTGCTTCGGAAGCGGCGCGCTCATCGGCGTACCGCTTTTCTTCTTGCTCAAGGGCAGCATCGGCACCAGCCCCGCCGCCATGGTGATGATGGTGGTGATGATCCCGGCTATGCTGTTCGCCATGTATGAAAAAAACGGTCAGCCGTTGGAGGTCGTCATCCGCAACATCTACCGCGTGTGCTTCCAGAGGCCGAAGCAGCGCCCGTATAAGACCAACAATTTTTATGCCGTTCTGGAGCGGCAAAACCAGTTAGACCGGGAGGTGTATCAAATTGTCCGAAAAGAAAAAGCTGACCCGCGCCGAACGAAAACAGATCGAAGCCGCCATCGCAAGAGCGAACCGAACGGATAAGAAAGAAAAATCGGCGCAGGACAGCATCCCGTATCAGCGTATGTGGCCGGACGGCATCTGTCGTGTGACCGACACGCGCTACACCAAAACGATCCAATATCAGGACATCAACTACCAGCTTTCGCAGAACGAGGACAAGACCGCCATCTTTGAGGCGTGGTGCGATTTCCTGAACTACTTTGACAGCTCCGTGCAGTTTCAGCTTTCCTTTGTGAACCTCTCGGCTTCGCAGGAAACCTTTGCACGGAGCATTTCCATTCCGCCCTGCGGGGACGAGTTTGACGGCATCCGCGCCGAGTACGCCGGTATGCTGCAAAATCAGCTTGCCCGCGGCAACAACGGCCTGATTAAGACCAAGTATCTCACGTTTGGCATTGAGGCGGACAACCTCCGCGCCGCCAAGCCCCGTTTGGAGCGCATCGAAACCGACCTTCTGAACAACTTCAAGCGGTTGGGCGTTGTGACTGCGCCGCTGAACGGCTTTGAGCGCCTGCACGTCATGCACGACATTCTGCGGATGGACGAGCAGGAGCCGTTCCGCTTTTCGTGGGACTGGCTGGCTCCCTCCGGGCTGTCCACCAAGGACTTTATCGCGCCCAGCTCCTTTGAGTTCAAGACCGGCAGGATGTTCCGCATGGGCAAAAAGCTGGGTGCGATCAGCTTCGTGCAGATTCTGGCACCGGAGCTGAATGACCGGATGCTGGCGGATTTTCTGGATATGGAGAGCAGCGTCCTCGTCAATCTCCATGTGCAGTCTGTGGATCAGGTCAACGCCATCAAGACCGTCAAGCGCAAGATCACCGATCTCGACAAGTCCAAAATCGAGGAACAGAAGAAGGCCGTCCGTGCAGGGTACGACATGGACATCATTCCAAGCGACCTTGCCACCTACGGCGCGGAGGCCAAGAAGCTGTTGCAGGATTTGCAGTCCCGCAATGAGCGAATGTTCCTGCTGACCTTCCTCATTCTCAATACGGCAGACACGCCCCGGCAGCTTGACAACAACATCTTCCAGACCTCCAGCATCGCGCAGAAATATAACTGCGCGCTGACCCGGCTGGACTTTCAGCAGGAGGAAGGACTGATGAGCAGTCTCCCGCTGGGGCTGAATCAGATCGAGATTCAGCGGGGCTTGACCACCTCCAGCGTAGCGATCTTCGTCCCCTTCACCACGCAGGAGCTGTTCCAGAACGGTTCGGAGGCGCTGTACTACGGCATCAACGCCCTTTCCAACAACCTCATCATGGTAGACCGGAAGCTGCTGAAAAATCCCAACGGTCTGATTTTAGGCACTCCCGGCAGCGGCAAGTCGTTTTCGGCAAAACGTGAGATCACCAATGCGTTTCTCATCTGCCCCAAGGATGACATCATCATCTGTGACCCGGAGGGCGAATATACACCGCTGGTGGAGCGTTTGCACGGTCAGGTCATTAAGCTGTCGCCCACCGGCAAGGGCTACGACGGTTCGCCCTGCTATATCAATCCAATGGACTTGAATCTGGATTACAGCGACGATGATAACCCGCTGAGCCTGAAATCCGACTTCATTCTGTCGCTGTGCGAGCTGATCGTCGGCGGCAAGGATGGGCTTGCCCCTGTGGAAAAGACCATCATCGACCGCTGTGTGCGCATCGTCTACCGGGATTACCTCAACGACCCGAAACCGGAGAATATGCCGCTGCTGGAGGACTTGTATAACGCCCTCCGTGCGCAGGATGAAAAGGAAGCGCAGTACATCGCCACCGCTTTGGAAATCTACGTCACCGGTTCTCTGAATGTGTTCAACCATCACACGAACGTGGATGTGAACAGCCGCATTGTCTGCTACGACATCAAGGAGCTGGGCAAGCAGCTTAAGAAAATTGGGATGCTCGTTGTCCAAGACCAAGTGTGGAACCGCGTGACCATCAACCGCGCCGCCCATAAAACGACCCGCTACTATCTTGACGAGTTCCATCTTCTTTTGAAGGAGGAACAGACGGCTTCGTACAGTGTCGAAATCTGGAAACGCTATCGCAAATGGGGCGGCATCCCCACCGGGATCACGCAAAATGTCAAAGTGCGCCCAGATAGGGCGCTGTGCAAAGCAGTCTAAGGCACTGCCGCACACGGCAGTGTGCGAAACAATCTGCCTTACCGACTAAGGAGAAATCCTTTACGGGAACAGCGCATGGCAGAAAAAGGAATAGTCACCAAAGGACTTAGGTGCGACTGTTTTCTAATGTTAAGAAGATATGAGGATAAGATTGGGTTTATCGAATGTAAGGTTCCAGTTCCTGTTTTTTGCAGGTGTGGGAAAAGTCCTGAAACCCATGTCATAACGCTGTCACGTCATCTTTCACGGCGGGACAACTGCCAACACGTTATGAAACAGGCGTGAGAACACGTCACAACGAACCGAAAGCATATCCGACAATCTTCACTAACCTATGCACAGTGCTAACTGGGGATTGCCTAAGTCTGGCTCATTTGCCGGATATGGTAACGGAGGCTCCATAGTAGTCCGAGAGGGATAACGACCCTTACATGGCGAAGGGAGCCAGTTAGTAACATCTAAAATGTAAGAATGAAAGGGAGGAGAAACCTCAATGAAACCAACATCTGAAATTTTAGAGCGTATTGAAAAGTGTTCCAGCGAACACAAAGACGGCGTATTCACAAGACTTTACAGATACTTACTTCGTGAAGATATTTACTACGCCGCCTATCAGAAACTTTATGCAAACAAAGGTGCAACAACACAGGGTATCGACAACGATACCGCAGACGGTTTCAGTGACTTCTATGTAAAAGAGTTAATCCAGTCACTAAAGGACGGAACCTACAAAGCCAATCCTGTAAGGCGTGAGTATATTCCAAAGAAAAACGGAAAGCTCCGTCCGCTGGGTATCCCGTCTTTCCGTGACAAGCTCCTGCAAGAAGTTGTCAGAATGATTTTAGAAGCTATCTATGAACCTGTCTTTGACAGCCACTCCCACGGTTTCAGACCGGGTAAAAGCTGTCATACCGCACTCCGTCAGATTTCTTCTGATTTCACAGGCGTGGTCTGGTTTATCGAGGGCGATATACAAGGTTGTTTTGATAACATCAATCACGAAAAATTGATTGAGATTTTGAGCAGGAAAATCAAGGACAGTCGTTTTCTGAACATCATTCGCCAGTTTTTGAAAGCTGGGTATATCGAGAATTGGAAATACAACGCCACTTACAGCGGTTCCCCGCAGGGTGGTATCTGTTCTCCAATACTTGCAAATATCTATCTGAATGAGCTGGACAAGAAGTTTCGGGAAATCGCAGAACGCTTTGATAAGCCGAGGTCTGCATATCAGACACCGGAATATCATGCGGCAAGCAAAGAATTAAAAAGACTGTCTTATTGGATTGACCATACCGCTGATGAAGCGGCAAGACAAGAACTGATTGACCAGCATAGGGCACAGAAGAAAGCTATGAGAAATCTGCCCTGCAAACCTGCCGACAACAAGAAGTTCACTTTTGTCCGTTATGCGGACGATTGGCTGGCAGGTGTGTGCGGCACAAAAGCGGAATGTGAGGACTTGAAAGCCGAAATCGCTGAATTTCTAAGCACAGAGCTGAAACTAACTCTAAGCGAGGAAAAGACGCTGATAACGCACAGCTCCGAAAAAGTCCGTTTCATTGGATATGATATTTGCGTCCGCAGAAATCAGGAAGTCAAAGGTCACAGAATGAAAAACGGAACGTGGAGAAAATCCCGTACCCTGCACATGAAAGTTGCCCTGTCTGTTCCCCATACGGAAAAGATTGAGAAATTCATGTTTGCAAAGAAAGTCATTCGCCAAAAGGAAAACGGGGAGTTTCAGCCGATACACCGAGCCGGACTTCTCAACCTTGCGGATTATGAGATTGTGGAACAGTACAATGCCGAAGCAAGAGGATTATGCAACTATTACAATCTGGCTTGTGATTATCACACGCTGGACTACTTCTGCTATCTTATGGAGTACAGTTGCTTAAAGACGATTGCTAATAAGCACAAAACCAGTATCCGCAAAATCATTCGCCAGTATAAAGACGGGAAAACATGGTCTGTCCCTTATGAAACTAAAGCAGGAACAAAACGTGTTCGCCCTGTTAAAATCGCAGATTGTAAGCGTGGCGAAGCGAGTGACATCATTTATCAGAGAAAGAAATTCAGCTGGAAAACCACTATTAGACAACGGCTCAATGCCAGAGTTTGTGAACTATGTGGGTGTAAAGAAGCCGATTTGTATGAGGTTCACGTTATACGGAACTTAAACGAATTGGGTAATTCTGATTGGGAAACCGTGATGAAAAAGAAGCGGCGGAAAACGCTTGTTGTTTGTAGCAAGTGCCATGAAAGAATACACAGACACTAATCAATACGTTAATTACTAATGGGGAGCCGGATACTTCGAGAGGAGTAAGTCCGGTTCCGAGGGAGGGTGTAGGAAACCTACCGCCAACGGCGGCAAGGCGCCTTTACCCTACCCTACGACCTGTTATCCAGCCGCGAGGTTGAGAACATTTTTGAGAACAGCGATTTCATCTATATGCTCAATCAGGCCGCTGGCGACCGGCAGATTCTCGCAAAGCAGCTCAACATTTCGCCGCATCAGCTTTCTTATGTGACCCACTCCGGCGAGGGCGAGGGGCTGCTGTTCTACGGCAACACGATCCTGCCCTTCATTGACCACTTCCCGAAGGACACCGAGCTGTACCGCGTCATGACCACCAAACCGCAAGAGGTGGCGTCGGCATGAAAAGAGAACCGCGTTTGCAGTTTTCCGACGCCGATCTTGCCGAGCCGAAGCTGGAAAAGCCCATCAAGCGGGTGAAAAAAGCAGAGGCCAAGGCGGATAAGGCGCAGGCCAAAATCCCCAAGAAAACCGTGGTCAAAAAGGAGCGCGGCTTTGATCCGGCCACCGGCAAGGTCAAAACGCAGCTCCGTTTTGAGGAAGTGGATAAGAAAAAGCCGCCCTCAAAGCTGACCCATGCCGTGCAGGATGCCCCCGCCAACCTCATTCTCTCTCAGGTTCATCGGGAGGTGCGGCAGAGCGAGGATGACAATGTAGGCGTAGAGGCCGCGCACAAGGTAGAGCAAGCCGTGGAGAGCGGCGGGCGGCTGGTGCAGTCTGCCCACCGCGCCCATCAGCTCAAGCCTTATCGTGCTGCCATCCGTGCAGAGAAAAAGCTGGAACGAGCCAATCTTGACGCGCTCCAGAAGAAAGCAGAGATCGACAGCCCCACCAGCAATCCCGTTTCCAAATGGCAGCAGAAGCAGGCAATTAAGAAGCAGTATGCCGCTGCCAAGCACAATCAGGCGGCGCAGACTACGGCAAAGGCGGCAGAGAATACCGCCAAGGCCGCGAAAAAAGCCGCTGAAAAGGCTGAGAAAGCGGGCAAATATGTGTGGGAACACCGGCGCGGCTTTGCCATTGCCGCCGCAATTCTGCTGATGCTGGCATTTCTGCTCAACGGCCTGTCCTCCTGCTCGGTGATAATGGATGGTGTCGGCTCCGGGATCGCGGCCAGCACTTATCCGTCGCAGGATGCCGATATGTTGGGCGCAGAGGCGCAGTATTGCGAAATGGAGGCAGAGCTTCAGCGCTACCTCGACACCTATGAAAGTACCCATGACTACGATGAGTACCACTTTGATCTGGACACCATCGAGCATGACCCCTATGTACTCATTTCCATGATTACGGCGCTGCATCAAGGGGAATGGACGCTGGATGAGGTGCAGGGTACGCTCCAAATGCTCTTTGACCGCCAGTACATTTTGACCGAGGATGTGGTGGTGGAAACCCGCTACCGCACAGAAACCGACACATGGACGGACGCGGACGGCAACACCCATACGGACACCTATCAGGTGCCGTATGACTACTACATCTGCACGGTCACGCTGGAAAACTTCAATCTCTCCCATGTTCCCGTTTACATTATGAGCGAAGAACAGCTCGGAATGTACGCCACCTATATGGCCACCCTCGGCAACCGTCCCGACCTGTTCCCCGGTTCAGGCTACATCGGCAAGTATGTGGAGGGCAGCTATACCGACTACGACATTCCCCCGGAGGCACTGGACGATGAGGTATTTGCCGCCATCATCAAGGAAGCGGAAAAATATCTCGGCTACCCCTACGTTTGGGGCGGCAGCAGCCCCTCCACCTCGTTTGACTGTTCGGGCTTCGTCAGTTGGGTCATCAATCATTCCGGTTGGGATGTGGGCAGGCTGGGCGCGCAGGGGCTTTGCAACATCTGTACGCCCGTATCCTCTGCCAACGTCAAACCGGGCGATCTGGTGTTTTTCACCGGAACCTATGATACCCCCGGTGTCAGCCATGTGGGTATCTACGTCGGCAACAATATAATGATCCACTGCGGAGATCCGATCTCTTATGCAAACTTAAATTCAAACTATTGGCAGTCCCATTTCTACCGTTATGGGCGCTTGCCGTAAAGGAGAGTGAACGATATGAACCCGAAAATTATGAAGCTCCGTGGGGAGCTGGAGAAGAACAAAGGCAAAATCTCTGATCTGCAAGGCCGCAACCGCGAGCTGGAAAAGCAGATTCGTGAGCTGGAGGACACCGACATCATCGGCATGGTGCGTGAGAACGGCATAACGATGGAGCAGTTTGCCGAGCTGTTCCGCCGTATGCAGGCCGCGCCTGCACCGGCCACTTCGGAAAAGGAGGCGTTGAACCATGACTAAAAACACACCGCGCATTTTTATCAGCCTGCTGCTGATGCTCCTGTGTATCGGGATTCTCCCCGTTTCCGCCTTTGCCAGCGGCGGCGACTATCCCGATGATGCGCTGCCCACCGCCGAAAGCAGCGCCGCAGACGCACAGGAAACAAAACAGATCGGCACGGTCACGACCAACGGCGGCAACCTGAACGTCCGCACCGGCGCGGGACTGGACAACACCGCGTTTACACAGCTCCCCAACGGCACGGTGGTCGATGTGATCGGCAGGGACGGCGATTGGGTGAAGATCCTGCTGCCCGCAAGAGTTGGCTATGTGTACGGCAGCTATCTCACCGTTACCGATGCCGTTGACAGTACCGCGAGCATCGGCGGCATGACGGGCGGCAGCGACGCGCTGACACCGGACGGCAACCTGACGCTGATCGATGATATTGGCACCAGCACCAAGGCAGGGAAACAGTTCATTACGCTGGAAAGCAAGAACGGCAATGTGTTTTACATGATTATTGACCGCGACGATGAGGGCGAAGAAACCGTCCATTTCTTGAATCAGGTGGATGAGGCTGACCTGATGGCGCTGACCGGCGAGGAAGAAACGCCTTCCGTCTGCTCCTGCACCACCAAATGCGTGGCCGGTACGGTCAATACATCCTGCCCCGTCTGCGCGGTCAACATGACCGAGTGCGTGGGCAAGGAGGCAAAGCCCGAAGTCCCCGCTGAGCCGACAGAACCCGCCGCCGAGGAACCGGAGAAAAAGAGCGGCGTGGGCGGCATCCTCGTCGTCCTGCTGATTGTCGCGCTGGGCGGCGGTGCAGCGTTCTACATCTTCAAGCAGAAAAAGGCCAAGCCGCAGACCAAGGGCAGCGCCGATCTGGACGATTATGACTACGGTGAGGATGAGGACGAATACGAGTTTGAGCCGTATGAGGACGAACCGGAACAGGATACTACGGAGGATACAGACGTATGAGATATTTCACCAACAATCCGCTGGAACGCCTGATGATGCAGAAGCCGAAAGCAGCGCGGGAGGACAGCCCTCCCGCCGCTGCCAAGGAACACTTCTGCTATGGCTGCAAGCGCTTCGGACAGAGCTGCGTTCGCCCCTGCTACCGTGACGTAAAGAGAATGGAGGCTGCACCATGCGCCTTGTGATTGCCGAAAAACCCTCCGTGGCGCAGAGCATCGCCGCCGTGCTGGGCGCAAAGTCACGGCATGACGGGTATCTGGAGGGCGGCGGGTACATCGTGTCGTGGTGCTTTGGGCATCTGGCAGAGCTGGCCGACGCCGCCGTTTACAATGCCGATGATGCCAAATGGACGCTGGCGGCGCTGCCCATCATTCCTACCTCGTTCCGCTTCATCGTCCGCTCTGAAAAGCAGAAGCAGTTTGACATTCTGCGGGAGCTGATGCGCCGGGGGGATATGACCGAGGTGGTCAACGCCTGCGACGCTGGGCGCGAGGGTGAGCTGATCTTCCGCACGGTTTACTGCCTTGCGGGATGCTCCAAGCCGATTCTGCGGCTTTGGATTTCTTCAATGGAGGATGATGCCATCCGCAGCGGCTTCCAGCAGCTTAGGTCTGGGCGCGACTATGATGGCCTGCATCAATCTGCCCTGTGCCGTGCCAAGGCCGATTGGCTGGTGGGCATCAACGCCACGCGGTATTTCTCCCTGACGTATGGACGCACATTGAACATCGGGCGCGTCATGTCGCCCACGCTGGCGCTGCTGGTACAGCGTGAGGCGGAGATCTCCGCATTTGTGGCAGAGCCGTTCTACACCGTCCAGCTTGATTGCGGCTTTCCCGCCGCGACAGACCGAATGAAAGACAGAAAGGATGCCGATGCCATCGCCAACGCCTGCAAGGGCAAGACAGTAACCGTCAAAAGCGTGGAGCGCAAGGAAAAGTCTGAGAAAGCGCCCGCGCTCTACGATTTGACCTCCCTCCAGCGCGACGCCAACCGCGTTCTCGGCTACACCTCTCAGCAGACCCTCGACTATCTCCAAGCGCTCTATGAAAAGAAGCTCTGTACCTACCCGCGCACCGACAGCCGCTATCTGACCGACGATATGGAGGGCAGCGTCCCCGGCCTTGTCGCCGCCGCTGCCGCTGTCTGCGGCATGGAGAAGCCTCCGACCATCTGCGCCAAGCAGGTATGCAGCAGTAAAAAAGTCACCGATCACCACGCCATTGTTCCCACCATCAGCGCGGAAAAGGTAGATATGGCCTCTCTGCCGCTGGGTGAGCGCGAGGTACTGAAGCTGGCGGCAAAGGGCTTGCTTCGAGCGGCGGATGAACCCCACCGCTATGCGGAAACAGTCATTACGTTGGAATGTGCCGGTCGGAGCTTTACCGCCAAGGGCAAAACCGTCCTTGCTCCCGGCTGGAAGCGCTATGAGCAGGAGCAGGCAGAGGCAGCGCCCGCGCTGCCGGTGGTGACGGAGCAACAGACGCTTTCCGTATCTGCCGCATCGGTCAAGACCGGAAAAACCACGCCGCCCAAGCATTTCACCGAGGATACGCTGCTGGCTGCGATGGAGAACGCAAGCAAGGAGGATATGCCAGATGATGCCGAGCGCAAGGGCATTGGCACCCCGGCGACCCGTTCCGGTATCATTGAAAAGCTGGTGTCCTCCGGTTTTGTGGAGCGCAGGAAGCCCAAGAAAATCACCAATCTGCTGCCCACCTCCACCGGCACGGCGCTTATCACCGTTCTGCCTGAACAGCTTCAGTCTCCGCAGCTCACCGCTGAATGGGAACACCGCCTGAAAGAGATCGAGCGCGGTGAAATCGCCCCGGACAGCTTCATGGATGGGATCGCCGCCATGCTGAATGAGCTGGTGCAGACCTACAAGCCCATCCCCGGTGCGGAAGTCCTGTTCCCCTCCGGGCGTGAGGTGGTCGGCAAGTGTCCTCGCTGCGGAGCCGAGGTAACGGGATCTCCGAAGGGTTTTTTCTGTGAGAACCGCACCTGTTCCTTTGTTCTCTGGAAAAACAGCCGCTTTTTCACCGCCAAGAAAAAGGCGCTGACGAAATCTCTTGCCGCTGCGCTTTTGAAAAATGGCCGCGCCCCGCTGAAAGGCTGCTACTCTGAAAAGACCGGAAAGACCTATGATGCCGTTGTTCTTCTGGAGGACGATGGGCAGCGCACGGGCTATAAGCTGGTGTTCGACAATGGCTGATGCGCCGCGTATGGATCACAAGCAGCTCCGCCGCGCCAAGAAGCTCATTCGGAAGCTCTGCTGTAATTACGATCACGGCAACTGCCTCGCGCTGGACGATGGAGAGCCTTGCGTCTGCGTACAGGGTATTTCCTATTCGCTGCTGTGCAACTGGTTCCGAAACGCGGTACTTCCCGCCGACCATGAGCTGCTGGCCGATGTGATGCGGGAAAGACCGGGAAAGCGCTGCACCATCTGCGGCAAGCCGGTCTATTCTTCCTCCAACCGTGCCAAGTATTGTCCTGCCTGCGCCAAGCAGGAGCGCCGAAAGCAGGACGCCAAACGGAAGCGTGAACAATACTGGAACCTCCGCAAATAGAGGCAAAAAAAGCCCGTGCTGCAAGGCTTTTTTCATGCCGGATTGCAAGTGGCTGCGTCATTCTATCCGCAAGCGCAAAAACGGCCTCTATCTGTGGAGAATTGCCCCTGTGCAGGATGTGTTTTCTTCTGCGCAGGGGCGCTATTTTTTCTGAAAGGAGATCATCATGGCTGAAAAACAAACCAGCAAAGACCGGATGCGGGAGATCGTTGACAGCATCGAAAATGGCATCAAGGAGCTGTTCGAGAGCGATAAGTACCGGAAGTACCTTGCCACCATGAGCCGCTTTCACCGCTACTCGGTCAACAACACCATGCTCATCTATATGCAGCGCCCCGACGCCACCCATGTGGCGGGCTTCAACAAGTGGCGCGATCAGTTCGGCAGGAACGTCCTGAAAGGTGAAAAAGGTATCCGCATCATCGCTCCCACGCCCTATAAGAAAAAGGTCGAGGAAATCAAGACCGACCCGGAAACCAACGCGCCGGTGCTGGATGCGGACGGCAAGGCCATCATTGAGGAAAAGGAAATCCGTATTCCCATGTTCAAGGTGGTATCCGTCTTTGACGTGTCGCAGACTTCTGGAAAGCCCTTGCCCCAGCTTGCCGCCGATCTGAGCGGCAATGTGCAGCAGTATGAGGTTTTCATGGAGGCACTGCGCCGCGCTTCTCCCGTTCCGATAGAGATAAAGCCTGTTGCGCGGGATACGGACGGCTTTTTCAGCATTAAGGCGCAGAGCATCACCATCCGCGCCGGTATGAGTGAGGTGCAGACGGTATGCGCCGCCGTCCACGAGATCGCCCACGCCAAGCTCCACGACTATGAACACATGACGGAGCTTGCGGACGATGGTGAGACGATCCTTGTCCCCGGTGAAAAGAGCCGCAACACCGAGGAGGTCGAGGCCGAAAGCATCTCCTATGCGGTCTGCCAGTATTACGGCATTGAAACGGGAGAAAACAGCTTCGGCTATATCGCCACATGGTCAAAGGGCAAGGAGTTGAAAGAGCTTCGCGCCAGTCTGGAAACCATCAACAAGACTGCCTCCGAGCTGATTACGGACATTGACCGGCACTTTGCGGAGATTTGCAAGGAGCGCGGCATCAATCGTGAAGAAGTGAGCGCCACACAAACAGACGAAGCGCTTTATCTTGTGGATGGCTCGGTATATCTCCATGTGCAGCATACAGACGGCGGTTGGGACTATTCGCTCTACGACAAGGAAAGCAAACAGCTGCTGGATGGCGGTGTTATTGACAGCAGCGCCATTGAAGATTCGCCGGTTGCATCTGTTGCCGGGGCTGTCCGAACGGAGGTATTTGCCATTCAGGGCATGACACCAACCAAGGTGACATTTGCAGATATGAAAATTCTGGAGGACTTGCAGGAGACGCAGATTACGCCGCCCTTGGACAGCGAACAGATCACCGTCGCAGTCGCTGTCCCCAACGATGCGGCAGATAATATGCTCCCGGAGCTGGAACAGGCCGTCCCGATGCCTGACCCCACGCTAACGGTGGACGATATGCGCAGCTATGGGTATCTGGATAGCGATATGCTCCCACTTTCCAAGGATCGGGCGGTGGAGCTGCTGGAGCATGACATCACGGTTTATATGCTCTATCCCGACAACGCCGAGGAAATGGTCTTTGAAGCCGAGGACATCATCAAGCACGACGGAATGTTCGGCGTCACAAGACCGGATTGGGATGCGGTCAAAGGCCATATTCCTCCCCGCGATGTGGAGCAGCGTTTTTTGAACAGTCCCACCGATTCTATGGCGATCTACCAACTGCGCCGGGATGCGCCGGTGGAGCTGCGTTTTGCCAATCTCGGCAGTCTGGCCGCGCCGCCTGACCCTGCCAACTATGAAGCTGTCTATACCCGTGAGGTGTACCCGGACGATGATACCGGAAGAATCCTTGAAAACTTCTACTACATTTTCAACGACGAGCGCCCCGGCGATTTTGTGGGACACAGCCTCTCCGTCAGTGACATCGTTGCGCTGAAACAGGACGGCAAGGTATCCTATCACTACTGTGACAGCATGGGATTTCAGGAGCTGCCCGCCTTTCAGAAACCGGAGAATTACCTGAAAGCCGCCGAAATGTCGATGGAGGATGATTACGGCATGATCGACGGCATTATCAACAACGGCTCCAAACAGCCCACCGTTGCCGACCTTGAAGCACAGGTCAAGGCCGGTATGTCCATCTCCTTGATGGATTTGGCAGAGGCGGCACACCGGGAAAAGAAGAAATCTGTGCTGGAGCAGCTCAAAAGCCAACCGGCCCAAGAACGTCCACACAAAACAGCGCCCAAAAAGAGCGCGGAAAAGGAGCTTTGATATGAACATCACCTTTGAAGAACGCCAGCTTATGAGCCTCTACAACACCGGCACCCGCACGGGCTTGATCGCGGCGCTGGAGGAAATGCGCGGCTACCTCGCTGCGGATGAAACGGAGCTGCGGGAGCTGACGGACAGCGCCATCGCAAAGCTGCGCAGGATGAGCGACGCGGAATATGACGCGCTCGACCTGTTCCCCGATTTTGAAAAGGAGGATATGGATGCCGAGTAAAGTACAGCTCTATGCGCAGATGGCAGACCGCACGGCGGAGCAGATCACGGGAAGCTACCAGAAGTGGACGGCATTTCTGACCACCGCCGCAAGGCTGTATAAGTACCCCTACAATGAACAGCTCATGATTTTTGCCCAGCGCCCGGAAGCCACGGCCTGCGCGGAATACGACCTTTGGAATAAACAGATGCGCCGCTATGTGCGGCGAGGCAGCAAGGGCATCGCCCTTGTGGATACCAGCAGCGACCAACCCAAACTCCGATATGTATTCGATGTTTCCGATACCAGCGGCGGCGAGAACTCTCGCCGCCCTTATCTTTGGGAATACCGGCAGGAGCATCGTGAGGTGGTATCTGCGGCGCTGGAGCAGCGCTTCGACGTTTCCGGTGAAAACGGACTTGCCGATCAGATGGAGCGTGTGGCGGCGCAGCTTGTAGATGAATACTGGCACGACAACTGGCGCGATATTGTCGGCATCGTTGACGGTTCCTTTCTGGAAGGTTATGATGATTTCAACATCGGAGCCGCTTTTCGGAACGCCGCCGTTGTCAGCACCACCTATGCGCTGCTGTCCCGCTGCGGGATGCAGCCGGGAGATTACTTCGAGCATGAGGATTTTCTGAACGTCTTTGATTTCAACACCCCTCAGACCGTCGCCGCTCTTGGAACGGCCATCAGCCAGTCCAGCGAGCTGGTGCTGCGGCAGATCGAAATCACCATCAAGAATTACGAGCGCGAGAAACTCGCGGAAAGGAGCGAAAGCCATGAGCGAACTGACCTACACCCGCAGCGGGGACTATCTGATTCCCGACCTGAGCCTGACCGAGCAGCCGCAAGCCCCGCTGGGCAAGTACGGGAGGATGCGGAAGAATTACCTGAAGGAGCATCGTCCGGTGCTGTGGAACAGCCTGCTGCTGTCCGAGAAGCTGTACCCCCATCTGCGGGAGATCGACGAGGCAGCGAACAACCGGCTGGAACAGATGATGCCGGAGCTGATGAAGTCAGCGGGCGTGACGGAAGCGCTGAAAGCCAGCGACCCGATGAAGTGGGTAGGGCTGATGAACACGCTGAAAGCGCAGGCCGAGGAAACGATCCTCACGGAACTGGTGTTCAGCTAAATATGTTCGATGCCCCTGCTGGGGCGCAGATGTCCTTCTTCCCCTCAGAGGCAGAACAAATTCAATCCATCGCAGAAGCGGAGAGTGTAACACCCTCCGCTTTTTCTATGTTCATTTCTCAGGATGATATTGACCACATCCTGCGCACGGGCGGTAATGCGGATGCAGCGCGGATGAAAATTGCTGCGGAATTCTCCAAGCAAAAGCCTTTAGAGGATCGCGCGGTATTTCTCAAAAAGCTCTACTACGGCGGCAACGGCCTGATTACGGATAACGGCAGGTTTTCCGCATGGTACGGGGACGATGGTATCCATATTGCAACCGGAGATACCTCTCGCTATCTTCGTTCTGCCCAAGTGATAGGCTGGGCAGATGCGGCGGAGCATATTGAGGAACTTCTGGACGGCGGCGCATTTGCCACCAATCTTGAGGTCACGGAAGCCCCGCGCTATGAGCGGCTGGGTATTGCTGTGGATGTCTGGAACCTTTATCACGATTTCTCGGATGAAGCAAAGTCGCTGGGGTATCTGTCCTGCTTGGGTAATATCCATAGCACCAGCTTTCCAGAGGAAACGGAGCGTCTGACGGACGATCTGCTGAATCCGGCGTTCCGGGATAGGCTCCTGTCAGAATACAAGGTATTCATGGACGCCTACCGCGAAAACCGTGCGCTGCTGCGCTTCCATTACCACCGGCCGCAGGCACTTCTCACACGTTTGGAAGATCTGTCATTGCCGCGCAAAGAATATCACTCCGATATGGCGGCTGTTCCGAAGACGGGCCGGTTTATCACCGAAGATGAAATTGCGGCTTCTCTTGCAAACGGGAGCAGCTTTGAGGGTGGAAAGACCCGCATCTATGCGTTTTTCCAGACTTCGCACACTCCCAAGGAGAATGCCGATTTTCTGAAAAAGGAGTACGGCATCGGCGGGCATACCCATGCCGTATCCAGAGAAAGCGGCAGCTATGAAGATCACGGCAGCAAAGGCATCACGCTGAAAAAAGCGGGCTGTGCAGATGTTCAGATGAATTGGAACAAGGTCGCTTCGCGTATCTCTGAGCTGATTCGGATGAACCGCTATTTTACACCAGACGAACAGGCGCTTTATGATAAGGCGCAGGCACAGGATGTGGTGCGAAACACCGCCTACGACAGCTATAACGCCATCAAGGAAGCCCACCCGGACGACATCGTGCTGTTTCAGGTGGGCGATTTCTTTGAGATTTACGGCGAGGACGCAAAACAGGCGGCGGAGCTGCTTGACCTCAACCTTACCACAAGAGAGATACCCGGCGCTGGCCGTGTGGAGATGTGCGGCGTACCGTCGCACAATTTAGAGATGTATGTAGAGAAATTGCGCGATAAGTATGATGTGACGATTGCCGAAGCGCCAGACTTTAGAAGTGAGCGCCACATTTACACGCTGCGCTCTATCGACCATGAAGCAGAAGCCGCCATCAATGCTTATGAAGCAGAGTTCGGCGCGGACGGCACGAGGGTGTTCCGCGACCCCGCCGCAGAGCAAGTTCAGCCCACGGTGCAGGAGCTGTTTGACGGGTACAAGCTGACCGTTGGCAACGCGCTTTCCAAAGATACGGCTTTTGTCAATGCCTGCCGCAATTCAGACCGCCAGAACGCTTATCTGGAGGGTGCGGACGCTATCCGTCGTATTGTCACGGTATCTGATGATCTCCAGCTTGTCCGCCTGTACTTTGATATGCCCGCGTTCCATAACCGGCTGCATCAGGAGCTTTTGGAGGAACTGTATCCCACGCTGGCAGCGACGGTCGCACCCTCTCCCTATCAGATCACACAGGAGGACATTGACAACGCGCTTCTGGATTGGCACAACAACCTAAAGGGCAAGCAGGAAGTCGCACTATATATGCAGGCGCATGGGCGAGAACGCAGCACCGCTGCATGGCTGGCTGCAAAATATGGCTGGGAAGATAGCAAAACTCCCATGTATATCCATGTAGGAAACGCCGAGCCGGTGACGCTCACATGGGCGCAGGTACAGCGGCGGTTGGCACAGCTCATCCGCGAGAATAAATTTTACGATGAGAATGAGCGACTGTGGTTATTTTCACCTGACCGATACTCCATTCGTCTGCATCCCGGCGAGGGCGGAATTACCGGCATTTGGGATGGGGTGTTGGAACGGTTCTGCGGAGATGGGGAACAAACGCTCCGCTTTGCAGAACAGAATAACGCCATTGCTTATTTGGATGGCATCAAACGGGATATGGGAATTGAGCTATCCCCTCCGGCGTTTACAACACCGCTTGGCTATACTTATCATATTGGAGATCGCATTTCATCCATAGAGTTAGACCACATAGCAGCAGTCGGCGTTATCGCGCGTGTAGATGAAGATCACGTCTGGCACACGTTACCGAACGTACCCGGACAGGAACCTGTCAGCATCGACCGCAATTCCTTTGAACGCTACCTCGACACCAGATATTTCGAGGTTTCTGAACCGGAGCCGCAGCGCGTCATTGCGGCGCAGCACACAGAACAGCCAACCCCGGAGACGCCGCAAGCGGTTCAAAACCTTATGGGGCAGCGCGTGGAAATTGATGGTAGGCTCTATAATGTTGATTCCGCAGATGAAACTGTCGCGCATCTCAGCGTCGTTTCATCCTCCAGCGAGAGCAATCACGATCCGGAACACAGAACCGAACCGGTTTCTGCTGTCCTCACACGAATTGCAAATCAGGGTCGTGAGTTTGCGCCGAATATTTCGGCATATCAGGCACTTCGTGCAGAGCATCCCGAAAAGCTCATCGGTGTCCGTGTCGGAGAACGGCTGCTTTTTTATGGCGCGGATGCAGAACGAGCCGCCAGCGCTTTGAATCGCCGCCTGCTGCAACGCGATATTCCCGGTATGGGCGAAACCGCTGTGACCGGCTATGATTTTGGACAATGGGCAAGCGCCGCAAAGCGGCTGCTGGAGCATGGACACAGCTTCGTGTTTGCGCAGCCAAATGAAACCGACGGCTATGATGTTATCAACGAGGCCGATGCCAAGGAGTATATCCCCATTGGCATGGAGCTGGAGATTGACGGACGGAAGTTTGTCATTGACAGCGTAAATTTCGGCACGGATGAAGTATCTCTGCGCGATGTGACTTTTCAAAACAGGCAGGGCTTTCCCATCTTCCGCGCTGAACACATTGCGTTTATACGCTCGTTTGTTGAAGAGCAGGAACGGGAGCAGCCGCAGCCTGTCACCAAACCCGTCGCGTTCTATCCTGCCGAGAAAACGCACTTGCCCTACGACATAGAAATCCAAACGCTGCACATCCCGGAACCGGAGCATGACCCGCCCTCTGCGGAACCCGCCAAGCCTGAACCGCCTGCCATGAGCGAGGAAGAAGCTTTGATTCTGGAGCAGGAAGGGCGCGCGGCACTTTCGGAAATGGGCGAGTTCGTGCCTGATTTTGATGATGCCATCTCACAGGCCGAGATCGACGAGCCTCCCGCACACCGTCCTGCGGTATCTATCCCCGTTGACGGCGAGTGGCAGGGCTTTCCCAGCGTTGCCGCTGCGGAGCAGGCCGCTTACGCTGACTTCAAGGCGGCAAGCCACCGCGACGCGCAGAATTTCCACATCACCGATGATGCCCTCGGCGTCGGCGGCGCAAAAGCAAAGTTTCGGGCAAATATGGCGGCGATCCGCCTCCTGCAAGAGCTGGAGTTTGAGGGCTTACAGGCCAGCCCGGAGCAGCAGGAAATTCTCTCCCGCTATGTGGGCTGGGGCGGTCTTGCGGATGCCTTCGACGAGAATAAGCCAAACTGGTCGGACGAGTTTGCAGAGCTGTACGCCACACTCTCCCCGGAGGAATACGCTGCGGCCAGAGCGTCCACGCTGAACGCCCACTACACCAGCCCCACCGTCATCAAGGCGATCTATGAAGCGGTCGGCAATATGGGCTTCCAGAGCGGTAACATTCTGGAGCCGTCTATGGGCGTTGGCAACTTTTTTGGTCTGCTGCCGGAGCAGATGCAGGGCAGCAAGCTCTACGGCGTGGAGCTGGACAGCATCACCGGACGTATTGCCAAGCAGCTTTATCCCAAGGCGGACATTACCATCGCGGGCTTTGAGACAACGGACAGAAAAGACTTCTATGACCTCGCCGTGGGCAACGTCCCGTTCGGACAATATCAGGTAGATGACCGGGCTTATAACAAGCTCGGTTTTTCCATTCACGACTACTTCTTCGCCAAAACCCTCGACCAAGTGCGTCCGGGCGGCGTGATCGCGTTTGTGACCTCCCGCTACACGATGGACAAGCAATCGCCCGAAGTCCGCAGATATATCGCACAGCGGGCGGAGCTGCTGGGTGCCATTCGTCTGCCCAACAATGCGTTCAAAGCCAACGCCGGTACGGAAGTTGTGTCCGACATCATCTTCCTGCAAAAGCGTGACCGTCCCATTGAGATCGAACCGGATTGGATACACCTTGGCAAGAACGAGGATGGCTTTGCCATCAACCGCTATTTTGTTGACCACCCGGAGATGATCCTCGGCAGGCAGACCTCCGAAAGCACCCAATACGGCAAGCAGGACTTTACCGTTGTCCCCATTGAGGGGCTGGCACTTGCAGATCAGCTCCATGATGCCGTGAAAAACATTCGCGGCACCTATCAGGAGGCGGAACTGCCAGAGCTGGGCGAGGGCGAACAGATCGACACGTCCATCCCCGCAGACCCCAATGTGAAAAACTACTCTTACACCGTGGTGGGCGGCGAGGTGTATTACCGGGAAAACAGCCGCATGATCAAACCGGAGCTGAACGCCACCGCCGCCGAGCGCGTCAAGGGCATGGTCGCACTGCGGGATTGCGTGAATGAGCTGATTGCCCTGCAAATGGACGAGTACAGCGCAGAAAGCCGGATTCAGGAAGCGCAGGCCGAGCTAAACCGCCTCTATGATGCGTTCTCCGCAAAACACGGCCTGATCAATGACCGTGCGAACCGTCTTGCGTTCTCTGATGATTCCTCTTACTACCTCCTGTGTTCGCTGGAAGTGCTGGATGACGACGGAAAGCTGGAGCGCAAGGCGGATATGTTCCACAAGCGCACCATCAAGCAGATGCGCAGCATAGATTCTGTGGATACCGCCAGCGAAGCCCTTGCTGTCTGCATCGGAGAAAAAGCCTGCGTCGATCTCGACTTTATGGCCTCCCTCATGGGCGGCAGTGAGAAAATCCCGCAGATCGTTGAGGATTTGAAGGGCGTCATTTACAAGGAACCCAACAGCGGCCCATTTGACTTGCAGGACGGCGGCGAGCATTGGGCGAAGGGCTGGCAGACGGCGGACGAATATCTCTCCGGCAACGTCCGGCAGAAGCTCCGCACCGCGCAGCGTGTAGCAGCGCGCGACCCATTCTTCGCCGGGAATGTGGATGCCCTGATTGCTGCCCAGCCGAAGGACTTGGAGGCCAGTGAAATTGAGGTGCGGCTGGGTGCGACATGGCTTGATAAGAAGTACATCGAGCAATTCATGTACGAAACCTTTGATACGCCCCGCTATCTGCGCGGACAGATCGAGATTAGCTATGTCCCATACACCGCAGAATGGCAGGTTTCCCGCAAGAGCATGGTGCGCTACAACGATGTGGCGGCATTCACCACCTACGGCACAGACCGCGCCAGCGCCTACCGGCTGCTGGAGGATGCGCTGAACCTCCGCGACATTCGTATCTACGATACCATTGAGGATGCAGACGGACGGGAGCGCCGTGTCCTCAACGCCAAGGAAACCACCCTTGCCGCGCAGAAGCAGCAGCTTATCCGGGATGCGTTCAAGGACTGGATTTGGAAAGACCCGGATCGGCGCGAAACGCTGGTACGGCAATACAACGAGGAAATGAACAGCACCCGTCCCCGCGAGTATGACGGCAGCCACATCGTTTTCTCCGGTATGAACCCGGAAATCACCCTCCGAGAGCATCAGAAAAACGCCATCGCCCATGTGCTGTACGGTGGGAATACGCTGCTGGCACACGAGGTCGGCGCGGGAAAAACCTTTGAAATGGTAGCCTCTGCGATGGAATCTAAGAGATTGGGTCTGTGCCAGAAGTCCATTTTTGTCGTGCCAAACCATCTGACGGAACAGTGGGCGTCCGAGTTTCTGCGGCTCTATCCTTCGGCCAACATCCTTGTCACTACCAAGAAGGACTTTGAAACCCACAACCGCAAGAAATTCTGCGCCCGTATCGCCACCGGCGACTATGACGCCGTTATCATCGGCCACAGCCAGTTTGAGCGTATCCCCATCAGCCCGGAGCGGCAGGAACGGCTCCTTCATCAGCAGATTGAGGAAATCACCGATGGCATTCAGGATACCAAGCTCGCAGGCGGCAACAGCTTCACCATCAAGAGCTTGGAGCGCACGAAAAAGGGGCTGGAGGCGCGGCTGAAAAAGCTGCAAGCCAGCGACCGCAAGGATGATGTGATTTACTTTGAACAGCTCGGCGTAGACAGGATGTTTGTGGACGAGTCGGACAATTATAAAAATCTTTTCCTCTATACGAAGATGCGCAACGTGGCAGGGCTTTCTACCACCGATGCGCAGAAATCTTCGGATATGTTCTCAAAGTGCCGCTACATGGATGAGCTGACCGGTGGGCGCGGCGTGGTGTTTGCCACCGGCACCCCGGTTTCCAACTCCATGACAGAGCTTTACACCATCCAGCGCTATTTGCAACATGACCGCTTGCAGGAGATGGGTATGGGGCATTTTGACTGCTGGGCAAGCCGTTTTGGAGAAACCACCACCGCACTGGAGCTTGCGCCGGAGGGCATCGGCTACCGGGCAAGGACGCGCTTTGCAAAGTTTTTCAACTTGCCCGAATTGATGAATCTGTTCAAAGAGGTCGCCGACATCAAAACGGCGGATCAGCTCCACTTACCCACGCCGGAGGTTGCGTATCACACCATCGCCACCAAACCCACACAGATCCAGCAGGACATGGTGAAAGCCCTCTCGGAACGAGCGTCCAAGGTACACAGCGGTGCGGTCAGCCCGGATGTGGACAATATGCTCAAAATCACCTCGGACGGACGCAAGCTGGGACTTGACCAGCGCATCATCAATCCCATGCTCCCCGACGAGGAATCTACCAAGGTCAATCAATGTGTGGCGAACATTCTCCAATACTGGCGCGACGGCGAGGCGGATAAGCTGACACAGCTTGTGTTCTGCGACATTTCTACGCCAAAGACCGCACCCTCGCAGCGGGCAGCAAAGGCTTCTCCCGGTACGTTGGACAGCCCGGAAATCCATGCGCTGGAGAGTGCAATTCCGTTGGAAGAAAGCTCTGACACGCCGTTTACGGTCTATGAGGATGTGCGTCAAAAGCTCATTGACGCCGGTATGCCCCCGGAGCAGATCGCGTTCATCCACGACGCCAATACGGAGGTCAAAAAGCGGGAACTGTTCGCAAAGGTACGCAGCGGTCAGGTGCGCGTCCTGATGGGCAGCACGGCCAAGATGGGCGCGGGCACCAACGTGCAGGATCGTTTGGTCGCACTTCACGATTTGGATTGCCCGTGGCGTCCCCGTGATCTCACGCAGCGAAAAGGCCGCATTGAGCGTCAGGGCAATCAGAACAAGCTCGTTCATGTATGCCGCTATGTAACCGAGGGGACATTCGACGCCTACCTCTGGCAAACCGTTGAGAACAAGCAAAAATTCATCTCTCAGATCATGACCTCAAAATCCCCGGTTCGCTCCTGTGAGGACGTGGACGCTACGGCGCTGTCCTTTGCGGAGATCAAAGCGCTATGCGCCGGTGATCCCCGTATCAAGGAGCGCATGGATTTGGACATTGAGGTGTCCAAGCTAAAAATTATGAAAGCAGACCACAACAGCAAGCAATTCCGCTTGGAGGACAGTCTGCTGAAATACTTCCCAGAAAAGATAGAAGAACACAAAGGCTTTGTTCGCGGGCTGGAGGCGGATATGCAGACCCTCGCGGCGCATCCGCTCCCGGCAGAAGGCTTTGTCGGCATGGAGATTCGCGGCGACCGGCTCACTGATAAGGAAAACGCCGGTGCCGCGTTGCTGGATACCTGCAAGGAGGTCAAGGGCAAAGACCCGGTACAGATCGGCAGCTATCGCGGCTTTACCATGTCCGTTGCTTTTGATTCCATGTGGAAAACGTACACGCTGACGCTGAAAGGCCAAATGACCCATCGCGTTGAACTCGGTTCGGATGCCAGAGGCAACCTTGTCCGCATTGAGAACGCGCTGGATAAAATGCCGGAGCGTTTGCGCAGCGTTCAGGAGCAGCTTGAAAACCTCTATAACCAGCAGGCGGCGGCAAAGGCCGAGGTCGGCAAGCCGTTCCCGCAGGAGCAGGAGCTGGCCGCGAAAACGGCGCGGCTCATTGAGTTGGATATGGAGCTGAATCTGGACGGCAAGGGACAGCCGCAGCCTGAGCAGGCGATTGCAAAATCGGCGCGGCCTTCCGTTCTGGACAGGTTGAAAGCGCCGCCTGTTCATGGCGCACCGGAAAAGCCCCACAAGAAAGAAATGGAGGCACGATGATGAAAAATATTCCTGTTTACAAGCACACGGCGGCCTACGCCAGAGAGCATGACGAGCTTGCGGCCTACCGTGCATCCAATCAGGTGAACGTAGCCTGCAAGGAAGCTATCGAAGCCGTCATCCGCGACCACTACCGGGATAACCGGCTGGATACAGCGGCAGTCGATCAGGTGGTGCAGCAGTTTGGCTATGACCGCGCATTTCATATCCTTGCCATCACCGTCTGTCAAGCAGATTGGGACAGGCGGTATTCTCCCGACAACAGGGTTTGGGCAAACGCCATGTCCATCCCCGCCAATCCCGACGCATGGGGTACTGACCGCAACTGCTATCTGGCCGTCAACAACCATCCCGGTCTGGTCGATCTGTTTCTCAGTCAGACCCGCAAAGCCTACGCGCAGGAGCAGCAGAAAACCTCTGTCCGGGATATGCTGAAAAAGCTGCCTGAAACAACTTCGCCGAAAATTTCGGCGAAGTCCAAAGACCCGGAGCGTTGAGCGATGGCAAAGCGCAAGCGGGATATTCAGCTTAAATTCCGCGTCACGCCGCAGGAACGGGAAATGATTGAAACGAAGATGGCGCAGTTCGGCACCACCAACATGGCGGCGTATCTCCGCAAGATGGCGATTGACGGATATGTGGTGAAGCTCGACCTCCCGGAGCTGCGGGAGCTGGTGTCCCTGCTTCGGTATTCCAGCAACAATCTCAACCAGCTTACCCGCCGCGCTCACGAAACAGGCCGCATCTATGAGGCCGATTTGGAGGACATTCGGCAAAGTCAGGAACGGATATGGACGGCGGCAGAGAAAATCGTTTCCTCGCTGGCGGCGCTGAAATAAGTCGCAGGGGCGGCGGCCACTCCGCCGCCCCTTGCCCACATAAAAGCAAAAGCCCCGACGCAAAACAGCATCGGAGCTTCTACGGTTCCAGATTATTTTCATCGAACAGCGGCGAGGTGAAAAAGCTGCTCAGGTCGATCTCCAATCCCTGACAAAGCTCGTGGATGATCCGCAGCTTCATAGACGGGTATGCGCAGTTCACAAGATTACCGATGGTGGACTTCGGTACGCCGCTTCTCATATAAAGCTGATACTGCGTCATGCCACGCTCCTGCATCAGCTCAACCAAACGCCTGCTGACGGCTTCATTCAACTGCAAGTACCACACCTCCCGTCCCTGTAACTGTACCAACATTATATTTCCCATCTGGAGAAAATTAGTTCAGGTAGCTGTACTAAAGAAGGATTATGTGATATGGTTAGATGTCGGGTAGACAGCAAAAGCTATTCGTGGGACTTTGCCGCATCCTTGCAAAACACCAATAGGCAAAGTATTCTAATATCAGAAAAGAAATTTGACCGCTTGGAAAGGAGCTGCGGAACGTATGCTGACAAACGAAATTGTGCTGAAGGTATTTTCTGACTACCTCAACCGCGATACGGATTTTGAAGTTGTCCTGACCAGCAGAGGCTACACGGTCATGGGTTTTGACAACCACCGTCAGGACTGGAACACCGTGGACTATTGCCCTACGCCCGAAGCGCTGCGGGATTCTTTGTTAAACGCCTATGAGAGCTTCCGCGAGCTGGAGATCACGGGCGGTGATCGTGATTTGACCGAAAAGGAAGAAGCAAAGCTTGCCAAAGAGCGTGATGCGCTGACCGCACTTTGTGAAAAGGAGGCCGCAAAATGTTCATCCTGAAAATTCTCTTTGCGCCGCTGTCGCTTATCCTGTCCCTGTTCGTTTGGCTGTGCGCGGGGCTGCTGTCCTGTTCCGGCTTCGTGTTCAAGCTGGCAAGCGGACTGCTCTCCCTGCTGGCTTTCGCCGTGCTGATTACCTACTCCGTAAAGAACGGCATCATCCTCCTTGTGCTGGCGTTTCTGATCAGCCCGATGGGACTTCCGATGCTGGCTGTGCAGGGACTTGGCAAGCTGCAAGACGTGAACTCTGCCATGAAAAACTTCATTCATAGTTAAAGTGCAAGCCGGGGCGAACGCCTCGGCTTGCTTTTCTAAAATCGCTGTTTACTTTCTTGCTAATCTCGGATATAATATTAGCAAGAAGGGAGTGATAACATGACCGCCTACGATCGGCTTGACCTGCTTTTTCAGCAAAACAATGGGATTGTCAAAACCGCGCAGGTTTTGGAAATCGGTATTGCCAAGTCCACGTTTTACGCCTACGCCAAGCAGCGCGGCGTAGAGCAGGCAGCGCACGGCGTTTATGTTTCGCCCGACGCATGGACGGACGCCATGTACCTGCTGCACCTTCGCTGTGCGCAGGCCGTATTCTCCCATGAAAGCGCATTGTTTTTCCATGACCTGACCGACCGGGAGCCGAGTCCGTATTCCATCACCGTCAAGACCGGCTACAATCCTGCCAGCCTGCAAGCGGACGGCATCAAGGTCTATACCATCAAGAAAGAATTGCATGACGTGGGGATCATCACGATGAACACGCCCTTTGGCAACCCGGTTCCCGTCTATGATATGGAGCGCACCATCTGCGATCTGATCCGCAGCCGCAGTGGAATCGAGATGCAGACCTTTCAGGATGCACTCAAGCAATACGCAAAACGAAAAGACAAGGACTTACGGAAGCTGATGCGCTATGCGCAGATGTTCCGCGTTGAAAAACTGCTTCGGCAGTATTTGGAGGTGCTTTTATGATAAAGACTGCACGGCAGCTTAAAGACCTGATCCGCAATCTCTCCAAGGACAAATCCGCAGATGCGCAAATCCTGATGCGCAATTACATGATGGAACGGTTTCTGGAGCGCATTTCTCTCTCGGAATACCGGGACAAGTTCATCCTCAAAGGTGGAATGCTGGTGGCCGCAATGGTCGGCCTCGATGCCCGCTCCACGATGGACATAGACGCAACCGTAAAGGGTGCGACGGTCGGCATCGAAGAAGTAGAGAATATGATTGCCTCCATTATCTCCGTGCCGGTGGACGATGGCGTGGAGTTCCAGGTGAAGCGCATTTCCGAGATCATGGACGAGGCCGAGTATCCGGGCATCCGTGTCAGCATGGAAACGGAGTTTGACGGCGTGATAACGCCACTCAAGATCGACATTTCCACCGGCGACGCCATTACGCCCCGCGAAGTGCGTTACAGCTTCAAGCTGATGTTGGAAGATCGCTACATTGAGATTTGGGCATACAATCTGGAAACTGTTCTGGCCGAGAAGCTGGAAACCGTCGTGTCCCGTGCCACCACCAACACCCGCATGAGAGATTTCTATGATCTGCATATTCTGAGCCAGCTCCACGGCCAGAGCATCGTTCCCGCCGATCTCCGTGCAGCGCTCATTGCAACGGCTAAGAAACGCGGTACAGAGAAGTATCTTGCCGACGCGCCTGCGGCCTTTGATGAAGTCGAGGCCGACTCAAATATGGAAAAGCTGTGGCGGGCTTATCAGAAGAAGTTCTCCTATGCTGCCGACCTGTCGTGGCATACGGTCGTGGAATCCATCCGCAGTCTATATAGATTAGCGCGGGCTGAATAATATGGGAAACAGTAATAAGGTCTGCCCGAACTGCGGCAGAAAAATGAAGCAGCAGTTCATTGGCTTGCAGCATTGCAAATGCGGCATAAGCTGGAAAAAGGACGAGGGCTTTTTTGAGCGCACACCTGATATGATCTTTGCTCTGGAGCGGCGAACCATTGGAGGAAAGGTGAAACAGGTTCCGGTTATCCGCTATCAATCCAACCAATAAAGAACAGAACGGTCTGCTGCGGCAGGCCGTTTTCCCATTTTGGAGGTGAACACCCATGGCAACCACGCGCCTGATGCCTCTCCACACCGGCAAAGGCCGCACGGTGGGACAGGCCATCAGCGCCATCATCGACTACACCGAAAATCCGCAAAAGACGGACGGCGGCAGGCTGATTACGAGCTGGCAATGCGACAGCCGGATCGCCGACGCCGAGTTTCTTTTCACCAAGAATCAGTACATCCAAAAGACCGGCAGAGTGCGCGGCGAGGATGATGTGATTGCCTACCATCTGCGGCAGTCCTTTGTCCCCGGAGAGATCACACCGGAGGACGCGAACCGTTTGGGCTGTGAGCTGGCCAAGCGCTTCACCAAGGGCAATCACGCTTATATCGTCTGCACCCATATCGACAAAGCCCATATTCACAATCATGTGATCTGGAACTCCACCGCACTCAGCCAGACCCGGAAATTCAGAAACTTTTGGGGTAGCAGCCGCGCCGTGCGGCGGCTCAACGATACCATCTGCATCGAGAACGGCTACTCCATCGTGGAGAATCCGAAGCGCCACGGCAAGAGCTACAACAAGTGGCTGGGTGACAAAAAGAAGCCCTCCCACCGGGAGCGAATCTGCGCGGCCATTGACGATGCGTTGGCGCAAAAGCCCGACAGCTTTGAAGCGCTACTGGAGCTGCTGCGGCAGGCCGGGTATGAGGTCAAGGACAAAAAAGTCCCATCCCTGCTGGGCGGCGAACAGAAAAAGTCCATTCGCATGGATACCCTCGGTGACGGCTATACTCCCGCAGATCTCCGCACGGTGATTGCAGGTGAAAAGGCGCATACGCCGAGAAAGAACGCCGCCGTGCCGGTCAAACCGGAAAAGCGCAGCGGGAATCTGCTGGTGGACATTCAGGCCAAATTACGTGCGGGCAAGGGTGCCGGTTATGCGCGTTGGGCGACGTTATTTAACCTGAAACAGATGGCGCAGACGGTGGCCTATCTGCAAGACCATGAGCTGTTAGATTACGCCATTCTCTCGGAGAAAGCGGCGGCAGCATCCGCTCACTTTAACGAGCTTTCCGCAAGAATCAAGGCTGCGGAAACACGCATGGCTGAGATCGCTGTGCTGCGGGAGCATATCGTGGGTTATGCCAAGACCCGCGACACCTACGTTGCCTATCGCAAGGCCGGGTACTCCAAGAAATTTCTTGCGGAGCATGAAAGTGAGGTCACGATCCACAAGGCCGCAAAGAACTATTTTGATGGGCTTGGCCTCAAGAAGCTGCCCACCATTAAGGCGCTGAATACCGAGTACGCCGAGCTGCTGGCGGAAAAGAAAGCCGCCTATGCCGACTACCGAAAAGCCCGCGAGAAAATGAAAGAGCTGTTGACGGCCAAGGCCAATATCGACCGTATTCTGGAGCTGGACAAGGAGCAGGAGGAATCGAATGAACGACGGGAACAAGAGGCGGAGCAGCGCTGAGCTGATCCCTCTCTTTTTCAGCGCTGTTCTGCTGGATATAATTCCTATCCACTACTGCCACAACTTATACAGTGTCATGTACAGTGTGAAGTCCGTGTTACATTTTCCACGCAGCAGTCTGCGGAGGCTCCGCGATGAAGCGGCGGTAAATGCCGTCCTGTTCCGCAGCCCTTCATGCTACCCCCCGCGAGGAGCTTACCACGCAGGACGGCCTTGATAAGCGCTTTACCGAGATTCACTGTCAAGTTGAAGGCTAGAAGCTGTAAACACTCGCATAATAAAGGCTCGTATCAACCAAATCGCTGATACGAGCCTTTTTCATGTTAACACGCTTTTTCGTCAATGATTACTTCTTGCAATCCTTCGATATTCGATGGGCAAAATGCCCGTACTTTTCTTGAACAGCTCCGCAAACCGGCTGGAGGTGGTATAGCCGATCATCTGTGCAATCTGCCCCATGGTGAAATCTGTATCAATGAGCAGATGCTCTGCCTGACTCATTCTTCGCCCTTGAATATACTGCGTGACGCTGCATCCGAACTGCCGCTTGAAGCAGCTTTTCAGCTTGCTTTCGCTCATGCAGGCGATATTTGCAAGCCGTTCTAACGGAATGTCAAACGCATAGTGATCCGCAATATAGCTGGTCACATTCTGTAAGCCTTCTGCGTCCTCCGCCGATAGGGGTCTTTCTCGTTTCTGACTCTGTTTTTTCCACGCATCCACCACCAGAGAAATGGCTTCCGTCACCTTGGCGTCAAAAAACAGCGATGCCGCCATCCCGCTGCCGCGATAATTCTCCACTTCAAAGAGAAGTTTGGACATGGCCGGAAAGTCTGTTGCCTGATCTACGCTCTGAAACGCAGCGGGCAGATTAAAATAATCGTCCGGATACTGCTTTTTCAGAAAGTCCTCATAATAGGCCGGAAGAATTTCAATTCCCACGGAATGAACAGGGATACGTTTATGAATCAGCGCACGGTAGCGATAGTTCCCGCCTACAATGGTCTGAATGTCGCCTGCCGAAAGTCTTCGGTATGGACTCAGTTCTTCGCCGGAAATAGAATCATAGCGCAAAATGCTGATGCACTCCGGGATCTCCATATCCAGCTCAAAGTCCTCGTGGAAAAAGAAATCATGAATTTTGATGTCATACAGGTCTTGCTTTCCGTAGACCCAGTAATAACCTCCGCCTACTTCTGGTTCAATTTTCCAGCATTGTCCCGCAGGACTGAATTTCTCCGGACATGGAATCGGGAGAAAGTTATTCCGTTCCAGAAGCGGTCGGTAGTATTCTGACAAAATATCGTTTTTCATATTGCTCCTTGCAACGAACAGGCAATTCTTTGCAACGATTAGCCAGAAGCGCCTGCCGGTGATTGAAAGAATTGCTGTGGTATGATAGCCTATACTTCGGTTAGCGTGCTCTAACCGAAGTATAGCAAACGGCGGCGCATCCGTCAAGCAGACTATCATTGCAAAGGAGTTTTTAATCATGCAAACCATTCAGAAAAAAGGTCTTACGGTAAAGGATCTTGTCACCATTGGTATCTTTTCCGCACTCTTTCTCGTGTTCGCTCTGGTCGGCGGCATATTCTTCGCCCCCAACCCTGTCCTGACCTTTTATATGCCGGTGGGCAGCGCATTGCTGTGCGGCCCTGTCTATCTCCTCATGCTGGCCAAGGTTCAGAAGCGCTGGGCAGCGACGATTCTGGGTGCAATTATGTGCATCATCTGGTTCGTGACCGGGATGCACTGGGCCATGGCGCTGGGTTATCTGATCATGGGCATCGTTGCCGACCTCGTTGCAGGAGCGGGTCGGTATAGGAGCAAGAAGATCAACTCGCTTTCCTACATTCTCCTTTCCCTCGGCGGCACGGCCTCCTATCTTGTGTTCTTCGCTGACCCGGATGGCTGGGCAAAAACCATGCTCGGCAACGGCACGGAGCAGTCGTATATCGACACCATGCGCAATACCGGCACAACGTGGATTCTCGTTATCATGCTGGCAGGAACGATTCTGGCCGCCGCAGTCAGCGCTTTTATCGGCTGCAAAATGATGAAAAAGCAATTTGAAAAAGCCGGTATCACCAAATGAAGCTGCATCTTGACCCACGCACAAAACTGTTTCTTATCCTGCTCTGCGTCCTGAGCGCCATGTTTGCGCCGAATCTGTATTTTCAGTTTGCACTGGTGACGCTCATCGGTCTGCTGGCGGCATTCAGCGGAAAATGGCAGTATGCACTGCGCGGCATGATTGCCTATGCGCTCATCTGCGTATTTACCGTTTGGTGCATGGGTGTGCTGACAGGCACCTGGCGGACGATGCTCATAGCGTTTCTCGGTTTGGTACATAAGGTCTATGCCTGCGGGATGCTGGCGGGACTTGTGATCTCCACCACCAAGGTGGGGGAATTTCTCTCCGCGATGGCGCACCTGCACATTCCGAAAAAGCTGACCATTCCCATCGCTGTCATGCTGCGGTATCTACCGACCATCCGGGAGGACTGGCATTATATCAAGGACGCCATGCGCCTGCGGGATGCATCGCCGACACCTTGGGGCTTTCTGAAGGCCCCGGCTATGACAATAAACTGTATCTATGTGCCGCTGCTAACAGCGGCCAGCAAGACGGCGGACGAGCTGTCCATCGCCTCTGTGACCCGAGGCATCGAAAATCCGAAGCCGAGAACCTGCCTTGTAAAAATTCAAATGAGGTCAGCGGACTTTCTGACAATGGTGTTTTTTGCGGCGTTTCTTGCCGCTGAGATCGTGTGGAAGGCGGTGGGCATATGATCGAAATGCAGAATGTGTCGTTTTCCTACCCTGACAGCGCAGATGGCGGACTCAAAAATATAAACCTCACCATCCCGGATGAGCAGTGCGTGCTGCTCTGCGGACGGAGCGGCTGCGGGAAAACCACATTAACGCGGCTCATCAACGGCCTGATCCCGCAGTTTTTCGCAGGAGAGTTGACGGGCAAGGTACTGTTGGACGGTGAGAATCTGTTTGATCTTCCTATGTACCGCATCGCGGAAAAGGTCGGCAGCGTATTTCAGAACCCTCGGACACAGTTCTTCAATGTGGACACCGACAGTGAAATCGCATTCGGCATGGAAAACGAGGCTGTGCCGCAGGAACAGATGGGACAACGTGTGGTGGAAACAGCCAAGGCACTCCGTATCGAAAACCTGTTGGGCCGCAATATCTTTGCTCTCTCCGGCGGGGAGAAGCAGAAAATTGCCTTTGCTTCCGTCTATGCGATGAATCCGCAGATCTATCTGTTGGACGAACCGTCCTCCAATCTGGACATGGCAGCGATTCATGATCTGCGGGCGCATCTGCGTCTTATCAAGTCACAGGGAAAAACGATTGTTGTTGCGGAACATCGGCTCTACTATCTGATGGATGTAGCTGACCGCATCGTTTATCTTGATAACGGACATATTGCCGGGGATTGGACACCGGAACAGTTCCGTTTGCTGTCTACTGAAAAGCGGCAGAGTATGGGGCTACGGGCGCTCGACCTGCAAGACGAAAAGCCAATATGTGCAGCCGTGCCAAAACAGCCGCCGGTGTTGGAACTTCAAAATGTGTCGCTGGCTTATAAAAAGCAGCCCGTGCTGCGCAATCTCTCCTTACAGGCTGCGCCCGGAGATATCATTGCCATTGTCGGACACAACGGCGCGGGGAAAACCACCTTTTCCCGTGCGCTCTGCGGTCTGCACAAGGAAACGTCCGGCTCATATCTGTGGAATGGAAATCCGCAGAAGCCGAAGGAGCGCATGAAGAGTTCCTATATGGTCATGCAGGATGTGAACTATCAACTCTTTGCTGAAAGCGTGGAAGCAGAGTGTACTTTTGGCATTAAGCATCCAGACGCAACGCTTGCGGAAACCACATTGAAAGAATTAGGACTTGCTCCATTTCGGGCGCGCCATCCGAATACGCTTTCAGGTGGGCAGAAGCAGCGGCTCGCGGCGGCGACGTCAATGGTCTGCGGGAAGGATCTGCTGGTATTTGATGAGCCAACCAGCGGCTTGGATTTCGACAGCATGGTGCGGCTGGCGGCACTGATTCAGAGACTCTCCAAACTTGGGAAGATTATTTTTATCGTGACCCACGATTATGAGTTCGTTTGTCGTACCTGCAAAAGAGTGCTGCATTTGGACGATGGCCGGATACAGGATAATCTACCTGTGACGGAAGAATCGATTCCAATGATAAAGGAAATTTTCGATGTGAGGCGAACGAAGTGAAAGAGAAAAAAAGCACATTCGGCTGGATTTTCAGCTTCGCCGGACAGAAGAAGTCCGGCTATATTGCTAGTGTGATCTTGGCTGTCATCGGTGCTGCGTTTCAGATTCTGCCGTTCTTTGTGATGGCGCAGGTCATCGGCAAGCTGCTGGCCGGAAACAAAGACCTTGCAGGCTATTTGATCGATTGTGCGGTGATGGCGGCGTTCTGGCTTTTGCGTGTACTGTTCCACTCGCTGTCTACGGCGCAGTCCCACAAGGCAACTTTCGCCGTGCTGGGAAATATCCGAAAGCAGGGGCTTGCGAAGCTGGCCAAAATGCCGCTGGGGGATGTGCAGGCCAAAGGCTCCGGCGAACTGAAAAACATCCTCGTCGAGCGGGTGGACAGCATCGAACCGACGCTGGCGCACGCCATTCCGGAGATGAGCAGCAATGCCGCAGTCGCCTTGGCAACCTTGATTTATCTCTTTGTCATCGACTGGCGTATGGCGCTTGCTTCACTCATTACTTTTCCGCTCGGTATGGTGTTCTTTATGCTGATGATGGCCGGATACGAGAAGAATTACGCCCGAACCGTTGCGGCCACCAACACCCTGAACGATACAGCGGTGGAATACATCGGCGGCATCGAGGTCATCAAGGCGTTCGGAAAAGCAAAAAACAGCTATGAAAAGTTCGTCATTGCTGCAAAAGAGTGTGCCCAAAGCTACATCGATTGGATGAACAAGAGCAACTTCTACTTCACCTTTGCCATGAACATCATGCCCGCGACACTCCTGAGCGTGCTGCCCATCGGCGGGCTGCTGCTGAAAAACGGGACGCTGACGCCGGAGAAATTCGTTCTCATTGTGATTCTCTCCATGGGGCTTATCACGCCCATCATCGGCTGCATGAAGTTCACCGATGATCTGGCCAAGGTTGGCACGATCATCTCTCAGGTGACGGACATTCTAACCGCCCCGGAGCTGTCTCGCCCCGAAACGGACACAGAATCGCCGCAGGGCAGCACCGTGGAGCTGCGTGACGTTCACTTTGGCTACAATGACGCCGAGGTGCTGCACGGCATTGACCTGGTCTTCCCCGAAGGAACGGTCAACGCGCTGGTCGGTCCCTCCGGCAGCGGCAAATCCACCATTGCCAAGCTCATCGCCTCCTTCTGGGATGTGGGCAGCGGCAGCATCACCGTGGGCGGCGCGGACATCCGCAGCATTTCCGCAGAGCATTACAACAAGCTCGTTGCTTATGTGTCGCAGGATAACTTCCTGTTTGACAACACCGTGCGAGAAAATATCCGCATGGGCAGACCCGATGCGACGGACGCCGAGGTGGAACAGGCGGCACGCGATTGCGGCTGCTATGATTTCATCATGAGTTTGGAAAACGGATTTAACACGCAGGTCGGCAGCGGCGGCGGACACCTCTCCGGCGGCGAAAAGCAGCGAATCTCCATTGCCCGCGCCATGCTAAAAAACGCACCTATCGTCATTCTGGACGAAGCGACCGCCTACACCGACCCGGAGAACGAAGCCATCATTCAGGAGAGCGTGGCACGACTCGTGCGAGGCAAGACGCTGATTGTCATTGCCCACCGGCTTTCCACCATCGTGGATGCCGACCAGATCGTCGTGGTGAATGACGGCTGCATTGAGGCTACAGGGACACAGGCAGAATTGCTGCAAGCCTGTCCGTTATATGAAACTCTTTGGAACGCGCATATTGCATCCCGTGACAGCGCAGAAGGAGGTGCGGACCGTGCTTGAGATTTTGAGAAAGTTCTTCCGCTTCTGTGATGAACGGGAGCGCAGCGAGTTTTACCGCTCCATCGTTCTTGGCGTATTGGCGGCGCTGTTTTCAGCGCTGAAAATTCCGGCCATCGGCGTAATGCTGCAAGCAATTTTGGTGGAAGGCGTGACCGCAAAAACGATTTTGCTTTCGTTGGCTGTCATGCTGATATCCGTCATCGGCTCATCGATCCTCAAATACCGCGCCACCGCCTTGCAGACGGACGGCGGCTATTCCACCACAGCAAACAAGCGCGTACAGATTGCCGAGCATCTGCGCTATCTGCCCATGGGCTATTTCAACGAGAACAGTCTCGGCGCTATCACCTCCGTCACCACCAACACCATGGATAACCTCTCCGGCGTGTCCACCCGCGTGGTCATGCTCGTCACGGAAGGCATCTTCTCCACGGCAGTGATGACGCTGGCGGTGTTCCTGTTCGACTGGCGTGTCGGACTGTTCATTATTGCCGGTCTTGCCGTCTACTACGCCGTGAATCACGCATTGCAGATCAGATCCGAGCAAACGACCCGCCGCAAATTTGCCGGAGACACGGCAGTGGTGGAGCAGGTGCTGGAGTTTATCAAGGGAATTGCCGAAGTGAAGTCCTACTCCCTGATCGGCCGGTACAACCGCAGGCTGGAAGACACCATCGAGGAAAATGTGAATGCCAACACAGACATGGAGCTGAAGCTTCTGCCGCTGATGCTGACACAGAATGTCGTTGCCAAGCTCATTGATATGGGTGTCGTGGTGCTGTCGCTTATTCTCTATACCGGCGGCAGAATGGAACTATTAAACTGCGTCATGCTCTGCATCTGCTCCTTCCTGCTCACGGAAGGGCTGGAACAAGCCGGCACACAGTCCAGCCTTTTGCGGGTGGTGGATACCTGCGTGGATCAGGCAGCGGACATTCTGGATCTGCCCGCCATGGATATTTCCGGCGCGGAACTTACGCCGGAGCACCATGATCTTCATGCAGATCACATTACGTTTTCCTATGGCGAAAAGCAGATCATCCACGGAGTCACGCTGGACATTCCGGAGCGGACAACAACGGCCATCGTCGGGCCTTCCGGCGGCGGCAAGACCACGCTCTGCCATTTGCTCTCCCGCTTCTGGGATGTGGATGCCGGACAGGTCACGCTGGGCGGCCACGATGTGCGCGAGTACGACATGGACAGCTTGATGCGGAATTTCAGCTTCGTGTTTCAGAATGTGTATCTATTCCACGACACGATCGCCAACAACATCTGCTTCGGCCAGCCGGATGCGCCGATAGAGCAGGTCATCGCAGCGGCGAAAAAAGCCCGCTGCCATGACTTCATTATGAAACTGCCGCAAGGGTATGATACGGTGATCGGCGAAGCAGGCGGCTCCCTTTCCGGGGGCGAACGCCAGCGGCTCTCCATCGCCCGCGCTATGATGAAGGACGCCCCGATTGTTATTCTGGACGAAGCCACAGCCAATGTGGACCCGGAGAACGAGCAGGAGCTGATGGAGGCTATTCAAAAACTGACGCAGGAGAAAACCGTCATCATGATCGCCCATCGCTTGAAAACCGTCCGCCACGCAGATCAGATCCTTGTGGTGGACAAGGGAAGAATCGTTCAGCGCGGCACACACGATGAACTGATGAAACAGGACGGCATCTACCGCCGCTTTATCAGCGGGCGTGAGCAGGCGGTGGGATGGAAACTGTCTCATATATAGCGATTTACAAAATCGCGTAGCCGATGGATTTATCCGTCGTTTCAGAACACAATTTTGTGTTCTGCGGGGATTGGGGCAGCGCCCCAACAAGCATGAAACAGGCGGATTCCGTGTGAACGGAATCCGCCTGTTTTCGCAAAGTGGGTACCGCTTTGCATTGCTTGCCGGTTTCTATCTCCCGTTCGTAGCTCCAACTGAAATCACGGTGCATCACTTCAGCTTATCTGCGCTCATGCACAGGTCTATGTACCGTTGCGACTCTTCTTCACCCTTTCCTGCAAAGTAATCAAGAACGCACTTGGCAACGGTCTGCGGCGCTCTATCGTGGAACACGATTCCATCCAGACTGATGTCCATTTCTTCTGAGATCAGCGCAACCGTTTCAAATTTCGGATTGCTCTTGCACTTTTCAATCTCAATGACAGTTCGGGTACACATATTAAGCCGTTCCGCTAATTCGCGCTGCGTGATCTTTTTCTGCTCCCGCTTTTCGCGAAGCTTTTGGGCGAACAGGTCAAGAAAGTTCATTGTAAATCACCTCTACTACATTGTAGAGTGAGCCTCAATTCACTTAAATACACATGAAGCTCACATTGAATGAGCCGCAAATCACATTCAGCGAGTTGGAGGTAATTTTATGATGTCACGGATGAACAGGAGATACTGCTAAGGCCGCTCGCGGTCATGTAAAAAAGCATAAGCACCGATTAGCCGTCCACTTCAAAAAGCACGCGGCTATCCCCCAGACGAGCTGCACTCACGAAAGCGAGTTGCAGCTCTCTTTTTATGCGGTTTGGTTCATCTGTGATTTAGCCCCTCCCGGTACAGTATTCGTTACTCATGTTTTCACTCGCACGCAAGGCGCTCGTTCAGGTCATCATGCCTGTTCGAGCGCCTTTTTACGTTTTCCTGTCGGCTGTCGTTCTCCGCCGGTGTTGGTCTAGTTCACCACCCACCCAACACCGAAACGGAGGACATATTATGTTTAACAGAAAGAGCAGCTATGCGCTGAACAAGAAAGACCCCAACGCTATCGTTTACATGGATGCCAACGAAGCCATCATCCGCCTGACCCGCGAGGACTTTGCCAGCGAGGAAGAATTTCTGAAATGGAAGTCCCTGTCGGATGCAGACTATCATGCTTCCGAGAAAGAGGATCATGTCTACGCTAATCATACCCTTGCACTGGATGAGCTTTCCGAGGAAGCAGCATCTATTCCCGCTGCGGATGTCTGCATGGAGCAGGCGCATGACCGGGTGGCGGAAATCCGCCGTAGCACCCAAAAGGTTACGCAAATCAGGAAGCACCTGACGGACACTCAGTTCCGCAGGATGTGGATGTATTTCGTGGATGGAATGACGATTGACGAGATTGGAAAAGTCGAAGGCGTGTCGCATCAGGCTATTTCTCTCAACATTACAGCAGCAATCAGAAAAATCAAAAAATATTTCTGAGGTTTTTCAAAAACACCTTGCAAAAGTGGCCCAAAATCGGCGATAGGTGAAGGGACATTCTCCACGAAGCCTTTCGTTGAACGTTGAAAACTGAATAGACCATGATGCAGGCACAAAACCCGCGTGATAGCGGCATAAGGCGCGCCGCCAAGACGGTGGCTTGTTCGGAATACTTCCGGACAAGCCATCCGAGCGATCTACGCAGCCTTAGACCCGATTCGGCAAATCGGGCGCGATGACAGCGCGGTGGATAATGAAACTTGCTCACGCCCTCCCACAGACTTGAGGGGGAACCCTGCGGTATGCGCCAGCCCTTTGAGGCAGCGGTATCGTGGAGTTATGACAGCCCTGCCAAGGGCGGCCTGCATCATGCCCACTATCCGGGGCGCGTGGCAAATAAGATAGTTCTTCTCAAATGGACAAGCAGAGCGGCTGCGCCGGTATTCGCCATTATGTTATGTGGCTTCAATTCTGCCCGCGCAGCCGCCTCTCAAAGTCAGATACCATGCACTGACGGTTCCCTGTCAGTGCATTCATGTGACCTTGAGAAAACCCACCAAACTGAGAAAGGAGATTGCCATGATGCAGCCGACACCGAACGAATCCCACGTCCCCACGGATGAGCTGGTGGACATCCGGGAAGTATCTGTTGACAAAAATCTTCCCAAGGAAGAACGCATTGCCGCCTTTATCCGCCAGATCAAAAACCCCTACCGCTTCCGCTGCGGCGATTTCGTGGTAAACGCCTGCTTTGCCGGGAACGGTGTTACGTTAGAGGAATGTCTGCAAGGCATTTTGCGCTGAGCGACATCCTCGCTTTTTTCCGCAGGGAGTGCTATGATCGGTGTGGAAAAGGATGAAAACCTAATAGCCAGATAACCACTCTTTTCATGCGGGAGCAGTCCGGGAGAAAGGAGTGCTTTTTCATGCCTAAATACAAAGCTACCGCTTACATCCGCCTGTCCTATACCGACGATCATTCCAGCGAAAGCGACAGCGTTTCCAATCAGCGCAAGCTCATTGAAAACTTTGTAGAGCGCAACCCGGATATTGAGGTTGTTTCCGAAAAGATCGACGATGGATACAGCGGCATCATCTTTGACCGTCCCGCATTCAAGGAAATGATGCAGGATGTCACCGACGGCAACATCAACTGCGTCATTGTAAAAGACCTCTCCCGGCTGGGACGTGAGTACATTGAAACCGGCCGGTATCTGCGCCGGGTATTCCCGGCCTACGGGGTGCGTTTCATCGCTATCACCGACAGCATCGACACCGCCCACGACAGCGGCGATGATCTGACCGTATCGGTCAAGAACATTATGAACGAAGCCTACTGCCGGGACATTTCCATCAAGACCCGTTCCTCTCTGGACGTGAAGCGGCGCAACGGTGATTTCGTCGGCGCGTTCCCGGTGTACGGCTACATGAAAGCCGAGGACAACAAGAATTTGCTCGTCCCTGACCCCTACGCCTCCCGCGTTGTCTGCGACATCTTCCGTATGCGGCTGGAGGGCGCAAGCGCCTCCAAGATCGCATCGGAGCTGAACCGGCTTGGCATTCTCTCTCCGCTGGCATACAAGAAGAACAACGGCCTGCCCTATGCGAAAAAGGGCTATGCGGACAAGGCCGACTGCAAGTGGTCGGCAACCACCATCATCCGCATCTTGCAGGACGAAACCTATACCGGAACACTGGTGCAGGGCAAACAGGGTACGCCACACTATAAGATCAAGCAGATGGAGCAGCGCCCTGCCTCCGAGTGGGTGCGTGTCCCGGATGCCCACGAAGCATTGATCGCCCGTCAGGATTTTGAGCTGGTGCAGCGCATCAAGGGGCTGGATACCCGGACTTCTCCCAACGAGGACACGGTGTACCTGTTCTCCGGTATTCTGATCTGCGGGTGCTGCGGAAGCCGCATGACCCGCAAGACCAACCGTGCAAACGGCAAGGAGTACCACTACTATTATTGTCCCACCGGCAAGAAAAAGGGCTGCGCCCATCCGGTCATGCTGAAAGAAAGCAGCCTGATCGACTGTGTGCGGGACATCCTGAAAGCCTATATCGGCAATATTGCTTCGCTGGAGGCGCTGCTGACCGGCATTGACCAGTCCAGCATCAATCAGGCGCTTGCCAAGGAATACAGCGACCACATTACCGACAACGAGCGCCGGTTGGAGCAGGTGCTGGAGTTCAAGGCACGGCTTTATGAGAGCCTTGTGGGAGGTATGCTTACCAAGGAAGAATACGCTTCCTATAAGGCAAAGTACACCAAGCAGGCCGAGGACATTCGCGAGAGTGTCCGCGTTCTCAAGGAAAAACTCACGGAGATTTTGGAAAACCGGAGTGAGCGCAACCGCTGGATTTCACAGTTTACGCAGTTCTCCACGCTGGAAACCTTAGACCGCAGGGCGCTCATTCACATGGTACAGAGCATCCGCGTCCGTGGCAAAAAGGAGCTGGATATTACCTTTACCCATGAGGACGAATACAAAAAGGCGTTGCGGCTTCTGGCGCTGGCAGCGCAGCAGAAAGATTACGAACAGAGAAAGGTGGGCTGAGCATGGCGAGAAAAAGCAGGAAAGAAACGGCTGCGGTAGCCGTGCAAGAGGCCGACGCCGCTTGCCGCGCCGCGATCTACGTCCGCCTTTCGGTGGAGGATACCCACACGCACAGCGTATCCATTGAAACCCAGCAGATGATTATTGCCCGCTATCTGGAGCAGTACCCGGAGATCAGCGTGTACGATACCTACATCGACAACGGTGCGACCGGGACAAACTTCCACCGTCCAGGCTTTCAGCAGATGCTATCAGATATTGAGGCCGGTCACGTCAACTGCGTCATTGTGAAAGATTATTGTGCGATAATAGGACTAAATCAGAAAGACCTTGAAAACCAAGGCATTCTGGCTTAGTCCCTTCTTTTTTTGACCGAAAACAAAGGACTTACACAATAATCAAGCAAGCCGGAGGGTGCTGCTGCACACTTCCGGCAGAAGGAGGATATAGTGGGTGCTATCAAAGTCTTCTTGAAGGAGGTTGTGCTTCCAATCGCGCTTGCGTTCTGCCTTGCGTCATTTCTCAAGCCGATCTATATGCATGACGGCGTATGCGACTACTTCCTAATGTGGATCTGCGTCGGCTTGCCATTCGGCATCCGGAGGATGTGCCTCTGGCTCGTTCCAAGCGGTTACGGCATCTCCGGCTCAGTCGGCATCTTCGCATTGAACTTAATCATAGGCGGTCTCATCGGAGGACTCGCCTTCTTCATCGGGCTGCTGCTCGGTGTCATTCATACCATCCGGGAAATCATCTGAACTACATCGTAAACGAAGAGGGTTTGTTTCTTCTCCAATTTGGAGTAAGAAGCAAACCCTCTTTTTTTGTTGCCCAAAAGCCGGAATATCTGCTGGCGATGCGGCGAAGGAAAGGAGTTTTTAAGCATGAAACGCATGACAGCCGGTGATCTGCAAGCACTGGAATTACTGATGCAGACCACACCCGGCTTTGATCATTTTGACAGCGGCGTGGATGGCATTCTTCCTGAGTGCCGAAGCTGCCGCTTTCATCGTCCCTTCTGGAAATATCAGTCCTGCGTGTTTGCAGAGTGTCCCTACTGCTGCAATCCCGTTTCAACCCTCATAAAACAAAGTGGCACATCTGATGCCGGAAAGGAAACCTGTCATGGATAACAAAATCGAAATCTTCAAGAATGAACAGTTTGGTGAGGTAAGAACGATCCTCGAAGGAGAAAAAGTTCTGTTCTGTGCGGCAGATGTTGCAAAGGCACTCGGTTACACCAACCCGAACAAGGCGGTCAACGACCATTGCAGGGCTATAACGAAACGTTCTACCCCTATCAGCGGGAAAGTTCAGAGTATCAACTTCATCCCGGAAGGAGACGTTTATCGGCTAATTATTCGCAGCAAACTTCCTGCGGCTGAAAAGTTTGAACTGTGGGTATTTGATGAGGTCATTCCTACCATTCGCAAAACCGGTGGCTACATGACAGACTCCCTTCTGGAACGCATTCAGAAGGAACCGGCGGTCATTGTGGAGTTTGCTCAGGCGTTGATTCTGGAAAAGAATCGCGTAAAGGCTCTTGAGTGTGAGCTGAACACGACAAAACCCAAAGCCGATTACTACGACGCCTTCATCAATCCGGATGACTGCACCAATATCCGAACGACGGCGAAGGAACTGAAAATCCCGGAGCGCAAGTTCGTCCAGTTCCTTCTCAGGGAGAAGTACCTGTTCCGATCTCCCTCCGGTCAGCTTCTTCCCTACAACAAGGACAGCAATGCCGGACTGTTCATCGTCCGCGATTTCGTGACATACTGCTACACCGGTTCTCAGACCTACTTCACGCCGAAGGGCAAGGAGGTCATCCGAATGAAGTTCCAGAAAAAGTGCGGCGAAGAGCTGCTTCCCAAGATAGCAAGGTGATTTTCGTGGCAGTCTATCGCGTAAATAAAAATCGTGGCTATACCGTCATGGCGAACTTCCACCTCCGAGACAAGAGCCTGTCACTCAAGGCGGTCGGTCTTCTCTCAAAGATGCTCTCGTTCAATGATGGCTGGAAGTTCTCAACCAAGGGACTTTCTGCAATCTGCAAGGAAGGTCCGGATGCCATTCTCTCCGCGCTCCGTGAGCTTGAAAAGCACGGCTACCTTGTCCGGTACCGGCAGAGAGACGGTAAAGGCAGGATGAGCAGCACAATCTTTGAGATATACGAAGAGCCGCAGGAGTCCACGCCAGAACGGGAAATGCCACACACGGAAAATCCATGTGTGGAGAAGCCAGATGTGGATAATCCACGCGGGGATAAGTCCGCACAAATAAATACTGATCAAGTAATTACCCAAGAAAGAAATACTCTCTCAAAGAACTATCAATCCATCAATCTTGATGGGATGGACAGGATGGATGAGCGAAGCGAGTATGAAGAGATTATCAAAGAGAATCTTGACTACGACATTCTCTGTCAGGATCCGAAGTTCGATAAAGACCGCTTCCGGGAGATCATGGACATCATGCTGGATGCCGTCTGCTCTACCGCTCCGACCATCCGTATCAATGGCGAGGATATGCCGCAGCAAGTGGTTAAGTCTCGCTTTCTCAAGCTGAATAGCAGCCATATTGAGTACGTTCTGGACGCAATGAACAAGAACCCGTCAGACATCCGTAATATCCGGGCGTACCTGTTGACCGCTCTGTATAATGCCTCTCTGACGATAGACAATTACTACTCCGCGCTCGTCAATCATGATTTCTACGGGCAGGACAGATCGGCAGGGTCAAAGAAGCCGAAGACCTACGATTATAGCCTTTGTGAAGACACTCTTTAATGAATACCATCGTGAGCATTGCTCGGAAAGGAGGACAGTGTAAATGAAAATCATCCATCTCCGGATTGTGCCGCCTTAGCTGTGGCAGCAGTCCCCATAATCATTCCAACGAAAGGAGGTAAACGCCGCAATGCAGGATGAAGTCAACACCAAAGTTGTTGCAATCATGATCAAGGGCGGCAAAATCTCAGCCGAGGTGCTGAAAAAGGCACTGGACAAGTTCGTGCAGGAGATTGAGAAGGCGCAGAAGCAGATGCAGCAGCCAAAAACCTATCGCGGCAAGCAGTCCATCAAGCATCTGATGAGCCAGAACGCCGCCATCTCCAACATCGAAGTGACGGACGGTAACATCAAGTCCTTTGAGCGAACAGCCAGTAAATACGGTCTGGACTTTGCGCTCAAGAAGGACGTTTCCGTTGAGCCGCCCAGCTATCTTGTCTTCTTCAAGGGACGGGACGTTGATGTGATGACCGCCGCCTTCAAGGAGTTCTCCGCAAAAACCGTCAAGCAGAAGGAACAGCCGTCTATCCGGCACAAGCTGGATCAGGAGAAAGCCCAGAGCAAAGCACAGCACAAGGAGAAGGTCAAGGTCAAGACCAAGGATCGGGGTGTGGAGCTGTGAACAAACCCGATGTGAAGAAGCTCATTCTTATGAACCTTCCGTATGTCTTCGCCTTCTATTTTGCAGATAAGATTGCCGCCGTGTTCCGTCTCGCACCCGGCACTGCGTTCATCGACAAGCTGACAAACGGCTTTGCCGTGTTCGGCACTGCCTTTGCAAATCCGCTGCCCAGCTTTCATCCCGTCGATCTGCTCATCGGTATGTCGGCTGGTGTGCTGCTCAAGCTGGCAGTCTATGTCAAGGGCAAAAACCGCAAGAAGTTCCGGCAGGGCGAAGAATACGGGTCTGCCCGCTGGGGCAAGCCAGAGGACATCAAGCCGTACATGGACCCGGAGTTCTCCAACAACGTCATTCTGACGCAGACGGAGTTCCTGACCATGAACAGCCGCCCGAAGCAGCCGAAATACGCCCGCAACAAAAATATCCTTGTCATCGGCGGTTCCGGCTCAGGTAAGACGCGCTTTTTTGTCAAGCCAAACCTGATGCAGATGCACAGCAGCTATGTTGTGACTGACCCGAAGGGTACGGTGCTGGTGGAGTGCGGAAAAATGCTCGAAAAGGGCGGCTATGTCATCAAGTCGCTGAACACCATCAATTTCCGGAAATCCATGCACTACAACCCGTTCAGCTACATCCGCAGCGAGAAGGACATCCTCAAGCTGGTCAATACGATCATCGTCAACACGAAGGGAGATGGCGATAAGTCCGGCGAAGATTTTTGGGTGAAGGCGGAGAAGCTGTACTATACAGCCCTCATCGGTTACATCTGGTACGAGGCACCCGACCACGAGAAAAACTTTACTACCCTGCTCGAAATGATCAATGCCTCGGAAGCCAGAGAGGACGATGAGACCTTCAAGAACCCTGTGGATGTCATGTTCGACGAGCTGGAAGCCCGCGATCCTGACCACTTCGCGGTCAAGCAGTACCGCAAATACAAATTGGCTGCGGGCAAAACCGCCAAGTCGATTTTGATTTCCTGCGGTGCAAGGCTTGCGCCCTTCGACATTGCAGAGCTGCGGGAGCTGATGAGCTACGATGAGATGGAACTGGACACCATCGGAGACCGGAAGACGGCGCTGTTCGTCATCATTTCCGACACCGATGACACCTTCAATTTCGTCGTGGCGATCATGTATTCCCAGCTCTTCAACCTTCTCTGCGACAAAGCAGATGACGTTTACAACGGACGGCTTCCCGTCCATGTGCGCTGTCTGCTGGATGAGTTTGCGAACATCGGTCAAATCCCGAAGTTTGATAAGCTCATTGCAACCATCCGCAGCCGGGAAATCTCGGCGTCAATCATCTTGCAGTCCCAGTCTCAGCTCAAGACCATCTACAAGGATGCGGCTGACACCATCACGGGCAACTGTGACTGCACCCTTTTCCTCGGCGGCAAGGAGAAATCCACGCTCAAGGAAATCAGCGAGGTGCTGGGCAAGGAGACAATCGACCTTTACAACACCTCAGAAACCCGTTCCAACAACAACTCCTATGGCTTGAATTATCAGAAAACCGGCAAGGAACTGATGTCTCAGGATGAGATCGCTGTGATGGACGGAGCCAAGTGTATTTTGCAGCTTCGAGGCGTGAGACCTTTTCTCAGTAACAAATACGACATTACGAAGCATCCAAAGTACCGGCAGCTCTCCGACTATAACAAGCGGAACGCCTTTGACATCGAGAAGTACCGGCAGCACAAGCTGGTAGTCAAGCCCGATGACACATTCGACCTCTATGATATGGGCGAGGTCGAAGCGGATTAAAGCCCCGTCGCTGCACTGCGCAGTGGGTAAAGCCTGATGGCTCCCAAAGCAGAACAGCGACGGGGCTTCTTTTTTTATGCCCATTTTCAAAAATACACAACCAATCTTTTTCAAATCAAGGAGGAAAATCTATGGCTTTCATCAATCAGGCTGTCACGGTTCTTCAGACGCTCGTTATCGCCCTCGGTGCGGGTCTCGCGGTGTGGGGTGTTGTCAACCTCATGGAAGGCTACGGCAACGACAACCCCGGCGCCAAGTCTCAGGGCATCAAGCAGCTCATGGCTGGCGGCGGTGTGGTGCTGATCGGCACGACCCTCATCCCCCTGCTCTCCGGTTTGTTCGGCTAATCCACGGCAAGCCCAGCTTAACCGAAGGGTGGTGAAATATTGGGCAGCATTTTAGAAAAGATCGAACAAGCTCTCAAGGATATGCTGATCGGATGGATCGAGAGCAACCTGACCAATATGTTCACCGATGTCAACGAGAAGGTAGGAACGATTGCCGCCGAGGTCGGGCAAACTCCGTCCGGCTGGAACGGCGGCGTGTACCAGATGATCCGGGGACTATCCGAAAACGTGATAGTCCCCATCGCTGGTATCATCATCACCTTCGTTTTGTGCTACGAGCTGATTTCCATGATCACCGAGAAAAACAACCTTCACGATATGGACACTTGGATGTTCTTCAAGTGGTTTTTCAAGGCGGCTGTGGCGATCTACCTCGTGACGCACACGTTTGACATCGTGATGGCAGTATTCGACATCGGGCAGAACGTGGTTTCCGGTGCAGCAGGAGTCATCCACGGCAACACCAGCATTGACATTGACGCGACGATTGCGCAGATGCGTACCGGCATGGAGAACATGGGTGTCGGTGAACTGCTCGGACTGTCGATAGAAACGCTTCTGATCAGTCTGTGCCTCAAAATCATGGCGATCCTCATTACGGTCATCCTCTACGGGCGCATGATTGAGATTTACTGCACCGTGAGCATTGCGCCTATTCCCATCGCAACCATGAGCAACCGCGAATGGGGCAGCATCGGCACGAACTATCTAAAAGGCTTGTTCGCTCTGGCATTTCAGGGCTTCCTCATCATGGTCTGCGTCGGCATCTATGCGGTGCTGATCAACGGCATGATCATCGCAGACAACATTCACTCGGCTCTGTTCTCTGTGGCGGCGTACACGGTCATTCTGTGCTTCTCGCTGTTCAAGACAGGAAGCCTCGCAAAATCCATTTTCCATGCGCACTAAGGAGGTCGGCAGTATGAAGAAGTACAGCATCATTTACGCCGATCCCCCTTGGGCGTATCGGACTTACTCCAAGAAGGGACAGGGACGGTCGGCAGAAAGCCACTACCCGACAATGTGCATTGAGGACATCAAGGCGCTTCCGGTCGGTGAGCTTGCCGCTAAGGACTGCGCCCTGTTCCTTTGGATCACGTTCCCGTGCCTCTGTGAAGCACTCGAAGTGCTGGCGGCATGGGGCTTTTCCTATAAGACCGTGGCTTTTGTATGGGTGAAGCAAAACCGCAAGAACGATGATCTCTTCACCGGCATGGGGTATTGGACAAGGGCAAACGCCGAAATCTGCATCCTTGCTACGAAGGGACATCCGAAGCGTGTTGACGCCGGTGTGCGTCAGGTCATCCTCAGCCATATCGAAGAGCATTCCAAAAAACCGGATGAAGCGCGGGAGCGCATTGTCCGGCTCATGGGAGACCTTCCCCGCGTAGAGCTTTTTGCCCGTCAGTCTCCCGAAGGCTGGGACGTTTGGGGCAACGAGGTCGAATGCACGGCGCATCTCCCGACGGAGGAAACACCATGCTGCGGCTAAGACCCATCTCTCTTCGAGACGCCAACGAGTACGTCCGGCAGCATCACCGGCATCACAAGCCGGTTGCCGGTCACAAGTTTTCCATCGGCTGTGAAGCAGACGGTGAGCTGGTCGGTGTAATCATCGCCGGGCGTCCCGTCAGCCGGTATCTGGATGACGGCTTCACATTGGAGGTTACAAGGCTATGCACCAACGGGGCGAAGAACGCTTGCAGCTTTCTCTACGGCGCGGCGGCAAGAGCTGCTGCGGCTATGGGCTATAAGCGCATCATCACCTACACGCTGGAAAGTGAAAACGGTGCAAGCCTTCGGGCTTCCGGCTGGATCTGTCAAGGCAAAGCGGGTGGGCTTCGCTGGACGGGCAAGCGTCAGCCGAAGGAGGATCAATATCCCGCACAAATGAAGCTGCGCTATGAAAAGCAGCTTAGAAAGGAGGAAACAGTCAATGGCATTTGTTCCGGTCCCGAAGGATCTTAACCGCGTCAAAACGAAGGTCATGTTCAACCTGACCAAGCGGCAGCTCATTTGTTTTTCCATCGCTGCGGCAGTCGGCGTCCCAATCTTCTTTCTGGCGAAGGCGCATCTCGACTTGTCTACGGCGGCAATGCTGATGGTGGTGATCATGCTTCCGTTCATCTTCTTCGCGCTTTACGAGAAGGACGGTCAGCCCGCCGAAAAGTATCTGTACCACATCGTACAGTCCATGTTCATCCGGGACAAGGTGCGTCCCTATCGCACGAACAATCTCTACGCTGAGATTCAGCAGAAAATCAAAGAACAGGAGGAATTGCAGCTTGAACAACAGCACAGCAAAGGCAAAGCCTAAGATGACGGTCAAAAACGGCGTCGTTTACGGCGATGCCCTTTCCGCTCAGGAAAAGAAGCAGATCGTCATGCAGAAGAAAAAGGACAGGAAGGCAAAGAAAGTCCGTAAGTCCGCCCAGCAGACCATTCCCTATGTGGAGATGTGCCGCGACGGTATCTGCAAGGTAAACAGCCGCCTCTACACGAAGTCCATCGCCTTTGAGGACATCAACTACCAGCTTGCGCAGAACGAGGACAAAACTGCCATCTTTGAAGCATGGTGCGACTTTCTGAACTACTTCGACAGCTCGATTTTCGTTCAGCTCTCTTTCATCAATCAGAAGGCAAGCCTCAATGAGTTCCGCAAGCGCATCAATATTCCGGCACAGGAGGACGACTTCAACGACATCCGCTCCGAGTATTCCGGTATGCTGCAAAGCCAGCTCACCAAAGGCAACAACGGACTGGTCAAGAAGAAGTACATCACCTTCGGCATTGAGGCGGACTCCCTCCGCACGGCAAAGCCGAAGCTCGAACGCATTGAAACCGACATTCTCAATAACTTCAAAACCCTCGGTGTGAGGACGGAACCGCTGTCCGGCTATGAGCGGCTGAAAGTGCTTCATGATGTGTTCAACATGGACACCAATGAGCCGTTCCGCTTTTCCTTCGATATGGTTGCCCGGACGGGACTCAGCACGAAGGACTTCATCGCGCCCACTTCCTTTGACTTCCGTGAAGGCAAGTGCTTCAAGATGGGCAAAACCGTCGGCGCGGCGAGTTTCCTGCAAATCCTCGCGCCGGAACTCAATGACCGTATGCTTGCCGACTTCCTTGAGATGGACAGCAACATCACGGTCAATTTTCATATCCGGACGATTGACCAGGCGAAGGCAATCAAGAGCATCAAGTCGAAGATCACCGACCTCGACAAGATGAAGATTGAAGAGCAGAAAAAGGCTGTCCGCTCCGGCTACGATATGGACATCATCCCGTCCGATCTCGCCACCTTCGGCGGTGAGGCAAAGCGTCTGTTGCAGGATCTCCAGACCCGCAATGAGAGACTGTTCCTTGTGACCATCCTCATCATGAATACGGCAACCAGCCGCCAGAAGCTCGAAAATGCTGTGTTCCAGACCGCCGCCATTGCCCAGAAGTATAACTGTGCGCTCAAGCGTCTTGACTTCCAGCAGGAGGAAGGGCTGATGTCCTCTCTGCCTATCGGCGTCAATCAGGTGGAGATCGAACGCGGACTGACCACTTCCAGCACAGCGGTTTTCGTGCCGTTCACCACACAGGAGCTTTTTCAGGGCGGCGAAGCTCTCTACTACGGGCTGAACGCACTGTCCAACAACATGATCATGGTTGACCGCAAGCAGCTCAAGAACCCCAACGGGCTGATCTTGGGTACGCCCGGTTCCGGTAAGTCCTTCTCCGCAAAGCGTGAAATGACGAACGCCTTCCTCATCACGGAGGATGACATCATCGTCTGCGACCCCGAAGCCGAGTATTTCCCCCTCGTGCAGAAGCTCGGCGGTCAGGTCATCCGCATCTCGCCGGTCAGCACGGATTACATCAATCCGCTGGACATCAACACGAACTACTCCGAAGAGGAAAACCCGCTGACGCTGAAATCCGACTTCATCCTCTCCATGTGTGAGCTGATTGTCGGCGGCAAGGACGGCTTGCAGCCGGTTGAGAAGACCATCATTGACCGCAGCGTCCGCATGGTTTATCAGGAGTTCCTTGCAGACCCCAAACCGGAGAAAATGCCGATCCTCGAAGACCTCTACAACATTCTGAGAAATCAGAAGGAGCCGGAGGCACAGCGCATCGCAACTGCCCTTGAAATCTATGTTCACGGCTCTCTGAACGTCTTCAATCACAGAACAAATGTGGATGTCAACAACCGCTTCGTCTGCTATGACATCCGCGAACTCGGCAAGCAGCTCAAAAAGCTCGGTATGCTCATCGTGCAGGATCAGGTTTGGAACAGAGTCACCATTAACCGCGCCCAGCATAAGGCAACTCGCTACTACATGGACGAGTTCCACCTTTTGCTGAAAGAGGAACAGACCGCCGCATACAGCGTAGAAATCTGGAAGCGTTTCAGAAAATGGGGCGGCATCCCGACCGGCATCACCCAGAACGTCAAGGATCTGCTTGCGTCCCGCGAGGTAGAGAACATCTTTGAAAACTCGGATTTTGTCTACCTTCTGAATCAGGCGTCCGGAGACCGGCAGATTCTCTCGAAGGCGCTGAACATCTCGCCCAGCCAGCAGAACTACATCACCAATTCCAATGCCGGTGAGGGGCTGATCTTCTACGGCTCGACCATCGTTCCATTCAAGGACGATTTCCCGAAGGACACCCAGCTCTACCGCATCATGACCACCCGTTTGGAAGAAACCGTACAGAACTAAGGAGGATTTTGAATATGGATAAGAATTTTAACCTTGAGAACGCCAAGAGCATTATCGCAGAAGCCAGCGGTGTTCCCGTGAATACCACGTTCGGCAGCATCACCAAGCCGATTGACCTTCTGCTTGAGGTCATCGACATGAGCGCCGATCTCATCGCCCTCATCCACGAGGAAACCGAGCTAAAAAAACATCATCGCGCCTATCTCCACGTTCATGAGGAACTGGAGGACTGCGCCGATGAGATGGCAGAACGGATGCAGGAGATTTTCGACGAGACCACTGATTGCGTGATCGGTCTGATGAAGGATGTCCACGAGACATTCCTTGTCCGCAAGCAGAAAGCGGCTGAGGACGATGCCGATACCGTCACCATCGCCAAGGAAGACTACGAGACCATGATCGACGATCTGCTCACGATGTCCGAAATCATTCAGTGCGTCACAGATATGCGCACGCAGGATATGAAGGCAATCCGCGAGTTCGGCAAGTTCATCCCCGCATTTGCCGCCTTTGAGAAGAACCGCCTGAGTCTCTATCGTGAGGCAGCGAAGGAAGCCGAGAAAATCTTCGACCGTTGGGCGGACGAGATTGACGATCTCGACGAGGACTTCACGGAAGATGAGGATTACGAGCCGGACGAGTATTACTCCGACTGATGCCCATTGAAATGTTGTCGGGTTTTACAGCCAACATTTCAATGGAAACACAAATCCAACAGAACAGGAGGTACACCACCATACAACTTGACATCATTCATACCGGCGATTGCCTTGAAATCCTGAAAACTCTGCCCGATGACAGCGTTCATTGCTGTGTGACGTCCCCTCCGTATTACGCGCTCCGCGATTACGGCATGGATGCTCAGATCGGCAGAGAGACAACGCCGAAGGAATATATCTCGCGCCTGACGGAAGTATTTACCGAAGTCAGGCGCGTTTTGCGTCCGGATGGTACGCTCTGGCTGAACATCTCGGACACCTACGCCGGAAAGGGCAACCAGGGTGATTTCATTGACCCGAAGAACCCCAACGGCAGAAACGGTCAGGCTGTGGCTCTCAACAACAAGGTTGAGGGCTGCAAGCCGAAGGACATGATCGGCATTCCGTGGATGCTGGCGTTTGCCCTCCGTGATACCGGCTGGTATCTGCGCAACGACATCATCTGGATGAAGGATAACCCCATGCCGGAGAGCGTCAAGGACCGCTGCGCCCGCTGCTATGAGCATATTTTCCTGTTCTCCAAGTCGAAAAAGTATTTCTTCGACTACAAGGCAATCTCCGAGCCGATTGCTCACGCAACGGCAGAACGCCTCAAGCGCGGCATGAAGGGCGGCAACAAGTACGGCAAGCCCGTTCCCGGTCAGCCTCAGCCGCAGTCCATCAACCGCCCCCGTGAGCATGGCGAGATCAAGGACGCAGACATCAATCCGCTCCGCAATAAGCGCGATGTCTGGAAGATCAACACTGTCCCCTTCAAGGGCGGTCACTACGCCGCCTACCCTCCGAAGCTGGTTGAAACCTGTCTTCTCGCCGGTTGTCCAGAAGGCGGCGTTGTGCTTGATCCCTTCATGGGAAGCGGCACAACCGGCATGGTTGCCGCGCAGATGGGGCGGCATTTTGTAGGCGTAGAGCTGAACCCTGAATACACCGAGCTTGCCCACAAGCGGATTGGAGGTGAAATCTGATGTCCAAGGAACCGGAACTCAAAGCCCGCGACAAGGTAGTCGTGCGGATGACGCGGGAGGGCGCGGTTGAGGAAAACCTGACGGCTGGCACCGGGCAGAGAGTGTCAAAACGGCTGGAAGATGCAGAGCTGGTCAAGCCGGTTGAGACAGCCGTGCCTTCCGAAGCTCTTTCCCCAGAGGAACAGAAAAAGGTGCAGATGCGCCGTCAGCAGCGTCAGTTTCAGGTGGAACACGCCGAGGATAACGACACACAGCCGCCCTCGGAAACGTCCGTCACAGAAGAGAAAAGGGCAGAAAATCCACCCCAGATTGTACCTGAACCGCTGCCCTCGGAAACGCCGTTCAAGCCTCCAACTTTAGAGCAGCACGGCGTTTCTTCTCATACCGGCACGGTGATTGCCGAAACGGTTGTCACACACAAGCTGCGCAAGACCTCTGCGGTTGAAGCAGTGGATGCGGATGCTATTCTCACTCAAGCGGCGGAAACCGCCTCTGCAAAGCCGGTCTCGGACGATGCCGCCCCGCCCACGAAGCGGATGCAGAAGCTCGAAAGGAAGTCCGAGAAGGCGCATGAGCGTCTGGATGCCGCCCGTGAGAAGCTGCCCACGCACAAGGTTCTCAAGAAAGAGCGTGTCTTCGATGAAGAGACCGGCAAGGGCAAAACCCGCCTTCATTTTGAGGATGAGCTGAAAAAGCCCAAGGGCAAAGGCAAGCTGCAATTTGAAGCAGATAAAACCGTCCGCAAGGTCGGTGACACCCTCGCTTCCGGCATTCACGGCAAAATCCATGAGGTCGAGCAGGAAAACTCGGCGGTTGAGGCGGCGCATAAAACAGAGATTGCCGCTGAGACCGCTGCGAGGCATTTCCGTCATCATCGGGAAAGCAGCGTCAACAAGCCTTATGAGAAGGTCTCCAAGCTGGAACACAAGGCGGATGCTGCCGATGCGAAGCTCCAATATGAGAGAAATCAGCAGGAGCATCCTGAGATGAAGAAGCAGAACTTGAACAAGCACTACCAGAAGCAGAACATCAAGAAGGAATATGCCGCCGCTCGAAATGCCGGTTCTCAGACTGCCGGGACTGCCACAAAGAATACCGGCAAGAAGCTCGGTGAAAAGGTGTCCGACAAGATCAAGGAGTTTTTTGAGAAAAACAAGAAGGTCTTCATCTGGATCGGCGTCGGAATTGCCCTTCTCGTTTTGCTCGGTGCCGGAATCAGCTCGTGTTCGATGCTTACTTCTACCGGTTCGTCGGTTATCGCTTCCTCCTATCTCAGCGAGGATGATGCGATGCTGGGCGCAGAAGCGCAGTATTGCCAAATGGAGCAGGAGCTGCAACGCTATCTCGACACCTACGAAAGCACTCACAACTACGATGAATACCACTTCGATCTGGACGATATTGAGCATGACCCGTATGTGCTGATCTCCATTCTCTCGGCTCTCCATGAGGGCGAGTTCACGCTGGATGAGGTGCAGGGTACGCTCCAAATGCTGTTTGAAAAGCAGTACATTCTCACCGAAGAGGTTATCGTCGAAACCAGATACCGCACGGAGACCGACACATGGACGGATGCAGACGGCAATACGCACACGGAAACCTATCGTGTCCCGTATGACTACTACATCTGCAACGTGAAGCTCGAAAACTTCAACCTCTCCCATGTCCCGGTCTACATCATGGGGCAGGAACAGCTCTCCATGTATGCGACGTATATGTCTGTGCTGGGCAACCGTGAGGATCTATTCGGTGACTCTCCCTATGTGGACAAGTACATCACCAATCCTCCCGCCGACTACGATGTCAACCCGGAATACCTGAACGATGAGAAGTTTGCAGCGCTGATTACCGAGGCGGAAAAGTATCTCGGCTATCCGTATGTGTGGGGCGGCTCCAATCCCGACACATCCTTTGACTGCTCCGGCTTTGTCAGCTACGTTCTCACGAACAGCGGTCTTGTGAATACCGGTCGGCTGGGCGCACAAGGGCTTTACAACGTCTGTACGCCGGTCTCAAAGGCGAATGCACAGCCCGGTGATCTCATCTTCTTTGTCGGGACGTATGACACCCCCGGCGTGTCTCACGTCGGCATTTATGTTGGTGATGGGGTCATGATCCACTGCGGCGATCCCATTCAGTACACATCCATCAACTCTTCCTATTGGCAGCAGCATTTCTACGCCTTCGGAAGACCCGCCTATTAAAAGAAAGGAGTTATTTCATGAATCCCAAGTATCAGAAAGTCCTCTCCGACATTGAGAAGGCTGAAAAGAAGAAATCCGAAATCGAAGGTCAGCTCAAGGAGCTGTACGACAAGAAGACAGAGCTGGAAAACCTTGAAATCATCAATACCGTGCGCTCTATGGTGATGGACAAGGATCAGATCATGGTGTTCCTGTCTTCCATGAAGGGCGGCACCAAGCCCGCTGAAAATACGGAGGTAATCGACAATGCGTAAGAAGTTTCGTTTTCTGACCGTCCTTGCGGTCTGCGTCATGGTTCTGTCTTGCTTCTCGGTCACGGCGTTTGCCTACGCCGATGATACCGAACAGGACCTTCCCGTCACGGAGGCAACTCAGCCCGAACAGCAACCCGCAGTCACTCCCACGCCGGAAAAGCCGAAGGGTGAGCAGATTGACGATGAGGGCAACGCCTACACCCGCGACTTGCTCTATGACAAGGCAACCAACAAGCAGTTCATCACTGTCCAGACGAAGAACGGCAACACCTTCTTCATTGTCATCGACTACGATGCGCCCATCAATGAGGACGAGGAACAGTATCAGACATACTTCCTGAACATGGTCGATGAAAGCGATCTGCTTGCGCTGCTGGACGAAGATACTGCGGCTGCTCTGACCACCTGTAACTGCAAGGAAAAGTGCGCTGCCGGTCAGGTCAACACCGACTGCCCGGTCTGCAAGACCAACATGAGCGAATGCACCGGCACAGCCCCCGTTACACCTGAGCCGGATAAGGACGCAGAAACCGATGCTCCCGCCCCTAAACCCGAAAAGAAATCCAATGTCGGTATGGTTCTTATCGTCTTCATCCTTGTTGGAGCTGCGGGCGCGGCGTATTACTACATCAAGTTCGTCAAGGGCAGAAAGCCCACGGATGAGGACATGGACTTCTTTGATGATGAAGGCTACGAGGAAGAGCCGTACATCAACGAGGATGATGAGCCGCAGATTGCGGAGGATGTCGAAACGGATGGTGATGAAGATTGATCTTAGTCATTGCTGAAAAGCCCAGCGTTGCCCAGTCCATCGCAAAGGTGCTGGGCGCAACATCACGAAAGGACGGCTACATGGAAGGCGGCAATTATATCGTTTCGTGGTGCTTCGGTCATCTGGTGGAGCTGGCAGACGCCAGCTCCTACGATGAGCGGTATGCCAAGTGGCGGTATGACGATCTGCCCATTGTCCCGGAAAGCTGGATGTTTGAGGTCACGAAGGACAAAGCACAGCAGTTCAAGGTACTGTCCGCTCTCATGAAGGACAAGCGCGTCACCGAGCTTGTCTGCGCAACCGATGCAGGGCGCGAGGGTGAGTTGATCTTCCGGCTGGTCTACAACAAAGCCGGATGCACCAAGCCCTTCAAGCGTCTGTGGATCAGCTCGTTGGAGGACTCCGCCATCCGCGAAGGCTTCAATCATCTCCGGGACGGCAAGGAATATGACCGTCTCTATGAAGCGGCACTCAGCCGCTCGAAGGCAGACTGGATTGTCGGTATCAACGGCACCCGCCTGTTCACCACGCTTTATCACAAAAAGCTGGTGGTCGGGCGCGTCCAGACGCCAACCCTTGCAATGCTGGTGGAGCGTGACGGGAAAATCTCCACATTCCAGAAGGAGAAGTATTTCAACGTCCACGTCGGCAAGGGCGATCTGACCGCCGATCTGGAAAAGGTCAAAACCGAAGAGGAAGCAAAGAAGATTGCGGCGGCTTGCGAGAAAAAGCAAGCCGTCGTTTCTTCTCTCAAGCAGGAGACGAAAACCGTCAATCCTCCGAAGCTCTACGATCTGACCACCTTGCAGCGCGAGGCGAACCGCTACTACGGCTTCACTGCCCAGCAGACGCTCGATCTCGTTCAGACACTTTACGAAAAGAAGCTACTGACCTATCCGCGCACGGACAGCCAGTTCATCACGGACGATATGGAGGACACCGCCCGTCAGGTTATTTCTATCGTCTGCCGTCAGCTTCCGCTTTTCTCCGGCGTTTCGGTCACTCCGGACATTGCCCGTGTGACCGACAACAGCAAGGTCACAGATCACCATGCCATTCTCCCGACCGTACAGATCGAAAAGCAGGATGTTTCCGTGCTTCCTCAGTCGGAGCAGAAAATCCTCAATCTTGTCGGGATGCGCCTTCTGTGTGCGACCGGCGAGAAGCACACCTACGCAGAAACGCAGATCACGCTCTCCTGTGAGGGCTATGCGTTCAAAACCAAGGGCAAGACCGTCGTTCAAAACGGATGGAAAGCCGTTGAAGAGCTGTTCAAGGCATCTCTCAAGACGAAGGAAAAGGACGATCCCGTAAAGTCCCTGCCCGAAGTTCATGAAGGCGATATGCTGGATGGTGTGTCCGCCAGTGTCACCGAACACTTTACAACGCCTCCGAAACAGTACACAGAAGATACCCTCCTGTCTGCAATGGAGACTGCCGGAAACGATCAGTTCGACGATGACACCGAAAAGAAAGGTCTTGGCACTCCCGCGACACGCGCCGGTATCATTGAAAAGCTGGTGAAATCCGGCTTTGCAGAGCGTAAAGGAAAGTCCCTCATTCCAACGAAGGACGGCTGCAACCTTGTCTGCGTCCTGCCGGAACAGATCACCTCTCCCGCAATGACGGCGGAATGGGAAAACATGCTCATGGAGATTGAGCGCGGCAATGCGGATGCAGACGCCTTCCTCAGCGGCATTGTCCAGATGACCGGGGATCTCGTGAAAGCCTACCCGTTTCTCTCCGATGCCGAAGCCCAACGTTTCGGCACGGGCAAGGAGGAAATCGGCAAATGTCCTCGTTGTGGATCTCCGGTCTATGTCGGCAAGGGCAACTTCTACTGCTCGAACAAGGACTGCTCCTTCTGCCTGTGGGAAGACAACAAGTTCTTTTCCAGCAAGAAAAAGAAGCTGACCAAGAAGATTGCAAAGGAGCTGCTGGACAAGGGCCGGTGCCGCGTGACCGGGCTTTACACGCCGAAGAAGCCTCAGCTCTACGATGCGGTGATCCGGCTGGATGACAGCGGCGGCAAATACGTCAGCTTCAAGATGGAGTTTGACCGATGCAGCCTTAACCTGCGCGTCGATCGCGCCGGAGACCTTTTTGCACTGCTCCCGCATGGTCTTGATGTCGGCCTGA
>ENA-USYP01000094-USYP01000094.1-human-gut-metagenome-genome-assembly--contig:-NODE-94-length-82219-cov-41.165567_pt1 | contig 82219 bp, 71 predicted proteins | sample MGYA00250065_ERZ773512 | MGnify/ENA primary metagenome ERZ773512 (study PRJEB29103, sample SAMN06112003) | human gut metagenome | biome: human gut; feature: ankylosing spondylitis patient; material... | reverse complement strand
CCTTGGATTAAATATGCTAGCGGAGGCCATACTGTTTTATCTGGTATTTGTGAGTTTGAGATTCTTCTGCGGGGGGTATCATGCAGACAGTTATATAAAATGTTTCTTTTCTTTTGGGCTTACAACCATAGTATGTCTTAGCTTTTCGGTAAGGTTGGCACAATATGAAGAGTTAATACTGATTCCATTTTGGATAACAGCAGTAATTTTAGGGTGGCATATCATAAAAATGGCACCGATAGAACATAAAAACCGGATACTAATTGAGGATGAAAGAAGGATATTTAGAAGAAGAAGCATACAAATTTACATTTTTTGGCTTGTAGTAGGAATCATCTTATGGATGGTCCGTCTGGTTCAGATGGAAACCAGTCTAATAAGTGCATTCATAGCAATAACAATTTTAATGAGAATAGGAGGGATTAGCAACTATGAAAAGAGAAGTGCTTCAGGTGTTAGCAAAAGTGGCGAATAGTGCTGCGAAGAGAGCAGATGGTAGAGCTTCTGAGTTTGGAATGCATCAGCCGAAGAGACCGAAGAAAAACAAAAAATAGTGTATGAATTGGGAGGGCAGGAAAATGAAAAAAAATGGGATGGTATGGATACTGTGTCTGTTTTTTATACTTTTCTGCCCTCGGTCTGTTTATGCGGAGGAATTTGTCAGCACAAAAAATGGACTGGATGTCATGTTTGTCATGGATTACAGCGGTTCCATGAAAACGAATGATTCGCAGGATATTGCAAGGGGGATGGTGAAGGCATTTGTAGATACCGTACACAGTGCGGATATCCGCGTGGGCTTTGTGGCATACAATGACCGTATTCTTACGTCTACCTCCCCGCTTACGATACAGACTGAGGAGGAGAGGGCGAAGTTAAAAGAGCTGATTGACCAGGAACAGTATGCAGGCAATACAGATATTGGACTTGGATTGTCCTACGGTTACGAATTGCTGGGGAAGCCTTCCGGAAGAAAGCAGGTAATCGTCCTGATTTCGGACGGCGAGGCAGATTTAAAGGGATCTGACACGGGAAGGACCACAGAGATATCCAAACAGGATATGACTGCTGTTGCACAGGAATGTGCACGGACGGGAATCAGGATCTACACAATAGCATTCGGCGATTATGACGGAAATACGCAGACCCTGAAAGAAATCTCAGAAAATACACTGGCACAGATGTATACGGCAGAAACACCAGAAAGTCTCATTGAAGTGTTGTATGGAATTTTTGGTACGAACTTGGATTACAACATACGGGAGATTACCGAAAGCGTGTTTGCACCCGGGATCCAAAATATCAGGATCAGTTTAGAGGAAAATTATCTGGATGAAATGGATGTGCTGCTGATTTCCCCGAGAAAGATCGGGGATGTGGGCATTTTGTATGGAGACCGGGAGATCGAAACGATGAACCTCGGAAATTACGCGGTGGGAAAGATCACAGACATTGACAGTAGCATCAGGGAACTCACGGTGCAGGCGGAAACTTTGGAGAATCAAAAACTTCAAATATATTTATTCAGCTACCGTTCGCTGACCCCTGTCCTAGAGCTTGATACCACTGTATATAAGAATGAGCCGCTTTCGTACAAGCTGTATTTTCGCGATAAAAGCGGAAATGCAGTGTCTGATGAAAATCTTTACGAAAATTTTATTTATGAGTTTTCCATCGGTGACGGGGAAGAGGGGGATACACCGGAAAGTTTTTTGGAGATCGAACCTTCCGGCGGATCTATGCAGGGGCAGGTGATTATGGAGCAGTCAGGGACGTGGTTTTTTCAGGCGTACATGGAAGACGGCATGGGAAACAGTTCCTTTGAGCCAATCTCTGTTGTGGTGGAGAACCGCAAACCAAACGGGGCGCTGCCAGCGGATGAACGGTTTACGGTACTTACCCGGGAACGGTTCTATGTGCTGGACGAGTATTTTACAGATCCGGATGGGGATCCGCTGACATATTTACTGCAAACGGATTCCGGAGAATATCTCGATGCGGAGCTTTCCAACAATGTCCTGACAGTCCACCCCTTAAAATCAGGGACACAGACGATATTGCTGGAGGTTTCGGATGGGGAGAGCGCTTATACCTATGAATATGAAATAGAAATTACACCGCTTTGGAAGGCATTTGGCTGGGTATTTGCCCTTCTGGCAGTAGGAGCCGCAGGGATTGTGATCTGGAAGATCACGCACAAACCTAGACCTGCGCTGGAACGTCTGGCGGAGGAGACAAAGAAAAATCATTTCTGTGGCAGGATGGACGCTTATTTTACTGCACAGCCGGATGCAGAGAAGGAGATTCCACCACTGTCATTTGAACTTTATAAGGTCAGGGAAAATAAACTGATACTGGGAGCGCTTCTGGAGGAATATCCGGATGCAGTCCGTGCAATGGAATTGAACGAAATACATCTGATGGCAGATGAAGACAGACGAATGATTTTATATCACACATCAAAAAGTGTCGTCATGATCGGGAATTCCATCGCATGTAAGCAGATACAGTACAGCGTCGGTTTCGGGGATGTCATTTATATCATGCCCCAGGACGGGAGCTATGAGCTGGAAATACATTACATTGCGGTGATCCAATAAAGACCAAAGAATAGGAGGACGTGAGAATTCATGGAAACAATCACACAAACCAACCGGACTCTGTTGTTCGCAGAAATCAATCCGGAACGAAAAAACATTCTTACCCTGATCGGGGATGTAAGGGGAAAGAGCAGTCTGGATGACGACAAGATGAAAGAGATCAATGAGGAACTGCTTGTATCCAGTTTTGATGAGTTTCTTGAAAAGACGAGGCCAGTTGTGTATTCCTATTGCGATGCGAATACAGGCGAGATGAAATACAGTCTTGTGCGCCCGGAGAATATTCCCGATAACTGCATCACGGAAATTCCATTGAATGAGAATAATGACCTGCTCAATATGCTGATTACTCTTCTGGAAGCCAGGAGTGCGCAGGGAGTTGCCAATGTGGATTTTACGTTCAGCAATGTGCTGGATATGATTTCTCCGAAAAAGATCATGGAGGATATCCGTCAGGTTCGGAGGGAGATCCAGTATACTTATGAAAAGTATGTGCAGCTGGACGATGAGGATCCCAAAAAGCTGGATCTGGGTGACCGTTTGAACGATCAGTTTGAGCAGGCAAGCCAGAATTACAATCATGTACTTGCGATGCTGCCGCTTGCAATAGAGGATGCCAAAACGCGTCTGCTGTTGGGCGATGGGGAAACGAAGCAGGGAGGTCAGGAGTTTAAGGCAGGCTTGCTGAGCATGGGGGAAGACGGCGAACTCAAGATCCTGGAGATGAAGCAGGAGGAGAACACCCAGCTTGCAGTGGTTGACGATCAGATCAACACGGGGCTGATCGAGGCATTCAAAGAGGATTACGACGCATTAAATGATTTGCAGTCGGATTATGTGCGCGATCTGGTCGTCCGCACGTTCTGCCCGTTGGGGTCTACGATGGAGAGCGAGATAGACCGGCAGGCGGAAGTGCGAAATTATAACCAGTATCTTGAATTTTACAAGAAGAGCAAGGATGACTTTGTCAAGGCGGTAAAGCCTTTGATCGAAAAAATCCTGGGAGTAAAAATCTTTTTTGACCAGTATCAGGTAAAAGAGAAAGGGATGCAGCCGAAACTTTTGATCAGTAATATCTCCCTGGATATGCTGGTAAAGGCAAGCAATCTTCCGAGGCTCTTAACTTACTTAAATACGACGAATGATAAAAATGAGTTTGAAAACACGGTGTGGTTTGCGATTGTGCCGGATGTGGAGTTAAACCAGAGCAGCGGCGGTAAGCTGCAGAGAGTCCGCTTTGCAGGGAACCAGAGGCAGGAGAAGGCGGGAACAAATACGATGGAGAATCTGTCGATTCTGATGAATGCCATCCAGCCGTACCGGATCACGACATTTTTCAGTTTCCAGACTGGGGAGGAAACCACCTTTAATTATGTTGCAACAGAGGGCATCGGGGTATTTAAGGAAAAATGCACGCCTTTGATGAAAAAGGAATACAGTGAATTTGCGGTTCCGTGTATTCCAAATGCAACGATCATTCCAAAAGATAAGTCGGGACTGATCCTTGACAGGAAAATGGTGATGGACGAGGACGGCAATGTCTCGCTTTCCAGTGAAAAAGAAGACATCATGAAAATGTGGCTGGAAGGGATCTATGTAGGGGCGGCTTATGAGGCAGCAGGGATTACGGCTGCATGGCAGTGCCCGGAGTACTTAAAGGAACGGTTTCACAATACAAGCAAAGAGTATCCGGGAGTGAGATTTGACGTGGAGGCGGATGACAATGCACTTCTGGCATCCACGAGTCTGACAAAAGAAATCTCCGGTTTTACAAATGTCATTAAGAATTCCATTAACAACACTGGGTTTGGCTTTGTATTTTCATCGGATAATGCGCAGCACAAGGGAAAAGAGATTAAGAATATCACGGTCTATAAGGCACGAAATCTGCTTAACAACGGCACGCAGTTTGAACCTATTTACAAGACGCTTGTGGTCACATATATTGAGAGGATGCTCCGCTTTTACAGCGGTGATTTTAAACAGGATAAGATATTGAAGTTTTTCAGCAGCAATCCAAACAGCCAGAAGAGCCGCTGGGATGCAGACCGGCAGCATATCAACTCTATTCTTCAAGATGGTGATGAATTGGATTACACCATTGATGAGAAGTATGGAATCTGTAATGTTATGGTGACTTTTGCAAATACCACCAGAAACTTAAAGGTTCAGCTTATCAGAAAAGCCGGGGAAAAGTCGGGAGGCTGAGAATATATGTATGAACATTTAAGATACCTGGTGGATATTGCATTTGTGGTAGCTCTCACATTTGCAGTCTATAAAATAAGTAAGAAAAAAAAGTAAAAAGGATTAAGGGAGGAAAGAAGAATGGGATTACGTTTGAAAATTGAAGGGAGCGAGTCAGTGAATCTTCCGGAGACCAGTATTGAAAGAGTGAAATTTGGGGCTGATATTCCGCATGACAGCAATGCACGTTCTACGGATCTGGGATCAAGTATCCTGATCACGGGAAAGATACTGGCGTCCGTAAACGGTGAAGCTGCGGACGACACCAGCAAGCTGGCAAGATGGTCGCTGATTCCGGCAGAGAATTCCGACTGTTACCGGAAAGTCCAGATTGACGTGGTAAATGCCTCTCAGATCGTTCGCCAGATTACGATCCCGAATGCGTTTGTGGTAGATTACGAAGAGGATTTTACGGACGATACGGGTGCCGGGACATTTCATCTTCTCATCAAGCAGAAAAAGGACAAGATGACGAACCTGAAATTTGAGGGTGGATTCAGCGGAGAGTAGGCAGGAAATCATGCAATTTGATGTTTCACGGAGACACAGCAGGAAGGAGATATTATGGGATTTAAATTAAAGGTGGAAGGACTATCAACGATTGAATTGGGAACTACGATCATTACCGGCGTAAAGTTTCGCACGGATATTCCGCACGACAGCAATGCGCGTTCGACAGATATGGGAAGCACGGTGACGATCACTGGCAAGATCTTAACTGCCGTTGACGGAGATCCGTTTGACAATACCAGACAGCTTGGGCTTTGGGCGTTAGTTCCGGCAGAGAAATCTGACTGTTACAGAAAGGTGAGCATAGAGGTGATCGCGGCATCCCAGGTTGTGCGCAAGTATACATACCCAAATGCTTTTGTCGTTGATTACAGGGAAGATTATGGAGATGTGGAAGGCGTTGGAAGCTTTACACTTATCATCAAGCAGAAGAAAGACAAGATGGCGCAGGTTGCGGTAGAAGGCGGATACAGCGTATCATAAAAGGCTTTCCGCAAACGGTTTAAAAAAGTATGAAAAGAGCTGCCTGTTTACTGGGCAGCTTTTTTTGAAAGGAAAAGCAGGGGTACGGGGATGAAAAATTATTATGCCATACTGGAAATATCGGAAAATGCAGATAGTCAGGAAATAAAAAGAGCATACCGGAGACTTGCAAAAAAATATCATCCGGATGCGGTAAGGGATGACGCGGTCAAGATGCAGAAGATGTATGAGATCCAGGAAGCCTATGGGTGTCTGGGAGAAGAGGAAAAAAGAAGACGTTATGATGAGGGAAGGAAAAGGGAATCCTCATCAGATGTCGGAAATGCTTCGCATGGAACCCAAAAAACAGTTTCCAGATCATCAGGACAACGAGAGAATACTACATTTTCTAATCAAAGTCAGTTTGAGCAGTTTTTTGGTTTTCAGCCGAGGAAAGGAATGGAAACGTATCAACATCCGAAAGACAGAGTGCAAAGAAACCAGGAACCGATATGCCCGGAGGAGTTATTTGGTCGGTTTTTCGGGAGAGTGGATGGGAAACGAGGAGGGGAAAAGGGATGAAAAAGAACCGTTGGATAAAGACTGGTGCAGACATGGTAATCCTGCTGTGTAGCGTAATATTATGCGTTCAGATCTATTTTGAATCCCATAGGCTTGAGCAGTCCCTGCTGATTTTTTATCTGCTGGTTTTTGTCGGTGTTCTTGCACTGGCTGATCTTATTTATCAGGTATATTGTCAAAAAAGAAAAGAGAATATTCAAGAAAAGCAGGAGCCTTCCAAGACAGGAGTACAGGAAACCGGTCGTCTGATTTTACTGGATGAGGAGGATCAACCGGTCAAGTCGTGGGATATCGCAGGACGGATTTCCATTTTAATTGGAAAATCGGGTGGAGAGGACGATGTGGATGTGGATTTGGAGGACTGTGCTTTTAGCGCATTTATAGATTATGAACACGCTGCCCTCAATTTTTGCATGGAACAATGGTACATAGAGGATCTGGGATCCCAAAATGGAGTCAGGGTACGGAAGGCGGACGACGGGGAGTGTTACAAAGTCATGGGACGTCCCTGCAGGGTAGCACCCGGGGATATCCTCTATATTGCAAAAACCAGACTTCTTTTATCGTAATCCCAGAGAAAAGAGTTAGGAAGCCAAGAGATAAGGAGAGTAAAACAGATGGAAAAATGTATGTATGGACATATATATAACCGGAAACGTTATGGGGATCTATGCCCTTTCTGTTCAATGGAGCGCCGCCAGAAAGAGACAGAGGGAGCAAAGCCGGCTGGTTTTGAGCCTCCACTGGATATTCTGGAAAAGGAGGTGCGGCCAGTGTGCGGCTGGTTGATCTGCATTGAAGGAGCCAGGGTTGGAATGGATTATAAGATATACAAAGGGAAAAATTTTGTGGGAAGAGGAGATGATATGGATATTCAGATTCTGGGGGATAACGAAATAGACCGGAAAAATCATACCATTATTGTGTATGACGACAAAAAGCTGAATACGATGATCCTGCCCGGCGACTCCTCGGGACTTGCCTATTTAAACGATGAGCCGGTATACGTTCCCACGGAGTTAAAGCCTTACGACATCATAAGCATGGGAAAAAGCCGGTTTTTATTCGTTGCATTGTGCGGAACAAATTTTTCATGGGATGACGTGAAATAGGAGAGGATGAGAGCATGGGTATGACGGAGACAGAAATGATCGGCGTGATTGTTCTGGCGTGCCTGGTAACCGCAGTGATCGTCCGGCTTTTGGTCGGTTTTGCACAGAGGGAAACGGATCTGAGGGATTGTGGGGATTCCGGTCTGTATCTGGATACAGGAATTGCCCAGACGATGGGGAATAAAGAGATCCAGTCTGACAGAGTGCGGGCGGAAAGGACGCAGGCAGGCGCTCTGGCGGTGATCGCAGACGGGATCGGAAAACGAAATATAGGGGAAGTCTGTGCACAGATTGCGATGGATACCATTCTGGACAGATATGAGCCTTATACATTTTTGAGTGAGCCGGATCACTTTTTCCGCATGTCGTTTTACGAGGCAAACAGAAGGGTTCAGATGACGCTGGAGCGGTCTAAGGGCGGGACAAGTCTTGGAGCAGTTTTTGTAAATGGGACGAAGCTGTACTATGCGCTCGCCGGGAATATCCGGATCGCACTGTTTCGTGGGGGCGAGATCATTCCGCTGAGCAAAGGGTACACGCTGGATGTTCTGGCGGAGGAAGCGTGGAAGGACGGAAAGATTTCCAGACAGGAAGCGGTGTGGAGCATGGAAGAAAAAAGGATGTGGAACTACGTGGGAATGGATGGGTTTCGCAAAATTGAAGTTGAGAGCCAGCCGATCCTGACCAGGCCGGAAGATGTGGTGATGCTGGCGACGAGCGGGATCTTTGAGGAAGTATCGTGGAGTGAAATCGAGGATATTTTGGTAGAGCAGGGGAGTTTGTTTGAAAAGGCGGGGAAAATTGCCTGGGCAGCAGAACAAAAAGAAGGAACGCAGAAGGAGAACGGAAGCGTGATCCTCCTGCGGGTTCCGGGGAACACCGGGGCAGATCATTCGTGTGGAGGAATGGCATGAGAAGAATAAATTCGGAATTTCAAACTGTCAATATGTCAGAGGAAGGACAAAAGTTATCCAATCGTGACTACTTTGGCTATGTGGAGATGGATGATTTTGCCTGCTATGTTCTGGCGGACAGTCTGGATGGAGATTCTTCCATCAATAGTGCAAAGCTTGTAGTGGAAAGCATCATCCGTGATTTTACGGAAGTGCCGTCTATGGGAAAAGGGCGTTTAAAACGGATGGCACACCGTGCACATACGGAACTTCTCCGGCAGAAAGCGGGAATGCATCTAAAAGCGTCTGCTGTTGTCGCGGTTACCGATTACCAGAAGATCCGGTATGTATATGTGGGAAACAGCCGCTACTATTTGATCCGCAATGACAGAATCCTGGAAAAGACAACCGACCAGTCCCTGACAAGTAATCTGGTGGAGGCTGAAAAAATAACGCTTGACCAGGCGGCAGCCCATGAGGAACGCAATAACCTGTATTCTTTTTTGGGGGAGAGGGGAACTCCAAAAATCCAGATATCCAAAAAGAGAAAGCTGGAAAACGGGGATGTTTTCCTATTGCTCACAAGAGGCGTGTGGGAGCAGTGCCCGGATGAAAAGCTGTTGGAGATCATCCGTGATGCCAATGAGCCGGAGGAGGTGCTTTACCGCACCGAAGACTGGATTCTGGAGAGACAGGAGACGGCAGAGATTGACAACTATACAATGGCAGTCACTTTTGTCAGAAAAGTGTACCAGTCGCCGAAAAAGCCGTGGACCTTAAAGAAGATACTCATGGTCGTAATTCCCGTTGTGCTGGTTGTCGGAGGAATCAGCATCGCGCTGTTTCTTGGGCATAGAAGCATACAGAACAAAGAAAAGGAACTGGCGGAGTGCATGGAGGATGGGGAGACCTATTTCCAGAATGATAATTATCAGCGGGCAGTAGAGGAATACGGCGAAGCGGAGGAACTGGCTGACAGCTTAAAAAGGGAGGAAGAAGCCCTGCTGGCAGACCAGTATAAACAGGTGGCGGAGCAGATCATCCTCGCAGATGAGACTCTTGCAGCCGGGGAATATGAGAAGGCGCAGGAATTGTACCTTACGGCAGGAGAGATGTCACAAAAGGCGGGGAACGTCGGAAAAGACTATATCGACAGCCAGTTAGAGCGTGCAAAGGATTATATTGCGGTATATGACCTGATCGCACTGGGGGAGAGAAAAGAGGAATACGGAAATCTGGAGGGGGCGGTCGCAGCCTACAAAGAAGCGAGAGAGAAAGCGGCGGATATTTATTACAGTGAGGGAAAAACAGAGGCGTTAGAAAAGCAGGCTGCCGCGGAGGAAGCAATGGAAAAAGCGGCGATGGAAGAAGCGGCAAGAAAAAAGGAGCAGGAGGAGACTGCCGCGGAGGAAACGGAGAAACAGCAACAGGAGGAGAAAGCAGCCCTTGAAATGGAGAACCAGCAGAAGGCGAATGATCAGCAAAACGCAATCGACCTTGAAAATCAGGGCAATATGCTTTTCGCCCAGGGGAAGTATGAGAGCGCGATCACTTTCTACCAGACTGCGCAGGCGATTTACAGAAGGCTGGAACTGGATGAGCTGGCAGATAACCTGAACCCAAAGATTGATGCGGCAAGGGCAGGGATGAATGCAGCTGCGCAGGGGGCAGCCACAACTTAGGAAAAGCGAGGAACGATACTTATGAGCGGATATACATACAAATGGAACGCAAATCGTGAGATTACTCCCACAAATTCCTATAAAAGGAACGAACTTGAGAAGATGACGATGTTTCATCTCAGAGAAATTTGCAGAAAAGAGCGGCTGGTAGTGTCGTCTGTTCAAAGGGAGGACAAGGAGAGTCTGATCCGTCTCATCATGCGTTTTCGCGGGCAAAAGGAATACCGCCATATCCAGACCCGGTGCGAAAACGGGCTGGAGCGGATTGAGGAGTATCTGCAATGCCATGATGTACTGCTTACAGACTATATGGATATCCGGGTGCCGGGCACTATGACCCTGTACAGCGGCACGCAGATCAATGAGCTGGACGGGTATCAGATACAGTCGGAGCAGGGCATATACGAAGGGAATCTTTTGCTGATTGATGAATCCTTTCAGGTGTACACCTGCTTTTATATCCAGATGGCGGAGGGAAAGGCGTATATCTTTAAAGGAAAGGATGTCGCAGTCCGCCCCCTGGAAAAGCACCAGTATTTTATTCTGTATTTGCCGAAAGAGCGCGATTCCGAATTTCTGTATGACTGTTACTATGGCAACCGGACGATGGCTCCCGGAGTTTTGGAGGGCGTGAGAATTCCACTGTTAGATATTCAGGAAAAAGAGATTGCACAGGCGGAACTCCCGCTGATCATTGATCTTGGAAGCTCCAATACCACCATGGGGATCTGTCTGCCGGATGGAAGTATGAAAACGGCGATGGTAAAGGGGAGCAAAATCATCCCAAGCCTTATCGGTGTGTGCCGGCAGGAGGGGGAAGAAGCCTCCTTTGTGTTTGGGCATGACGCGAAAGCGCTGGGGGAGGAGAATTACCGGGATGAGGATATTGCTGTTTTCTATGACATCAAACGCTGGATCAGCGATCCGAACCGGTTTGAAGGAGTAACCCTTACCGATGGATACAAATATCAGTTTTCGAGAAGGGAAATGCTGCGCGCTTATTTGGAATATTTGCTGGATTTGGCAAGACAGCAGTTTAAATGCAGTTTTACGAGTATCCAGATGCTTGCGCCCATCCGTCAAAAAGAAAAATTCCAGTCATTTTTTAAAGAACTTCTGCCGGAGTATCACGTGAACTGCGAACTGGATGAGGGCATGGCGGTTTTGTTCCACAGCATTGACCGGATGATCGCACAGAAAAGTTATGAGGGAAAACGGTGGTATCATGCGCTGATCATTGACTGTGGGGGAGGAACGACAGATCTCACATCCGGAAGATTCTGCATTGATAATAACCGTGTTTCCTATATTGTCAGTCTTGAGACGCGTTATGAAAACGGAGATACCAATTTCGGAGGAAATAACCTTACCTACCGCATTTTGCAGTTACTGAAAATCCGCATTGCACAAGTGCTGGGATGTTTGCCTGATGATATATTTTCCGGTTCAGAGGAACCGTCTGTCCGGAAAGTGGATGAGGCATACCGGCAGGCGGAAGCCTATATCCCGACACAGTTTAAAAGCTATGAGGAGAAGAGCCGGGAACAGTACTTTTTTGTGAAAAACAATTACTACTACCTGTTTGAACTGGCAGAGCAGGTAAAAAAGATGTTTTTTCAGGCGGATTTCTGCTATGAATTAAAGCTTTCCACGGAGCGGAAAGCTGCACGGGAAATCTATCTGGATAAATGGCGGTTGTCTGTCTGCCCAAATGGGAAGTTTGAAAATTTAAAGGAGCCGGTGGAATTCTCTGTTTACCTCAATGAGGTGGAGGAGGTTTTACGCCCGGATATATATGGTCTGATGGAACGGTTCCTTGATCAGAAATTTGAGCAGGGGCAGCTCCAGACGTATGAGATGATCAAGCTGACCGGACAATCATGCAAATCAAGGCTGTTTACGGAAGCACTCAAAGAGTATGTTCCCGGAAAACTGATCCAGAGCACGAAGCAGGAGCAAGACGGGACGGAGCTTAAGATGTGCTGCCTAAAAGGCGCTTTATCCTATTTCCTGAACTGTAAATTAGGGTATATGAATGTTATCAGAGATTATCAGGTAGGAAGCCTGCCCTATGAGATATGTGCGCTTACCCATGAAAACCAGGAAAAGATCTTAATACACAGTCTGGATGCCGAGGAACATATTGGCTATATCTCCCGTTTCAGGATCGGCAACCAGCTCGATCTGTATTTAAACGACGATCAGGGAAAGCGGTTAAAAACCTATTATTATGAGTACAATACCGCGACGTTTGAGAGGACAACGCAGGAAGAGATCAACCGGACGTACCGGGGGACGGTGATTCAGGAAGAGACGGATACGATCGTAGAAGGGGAGATGAAGTTTTTTGTGTGGGTGTCCAGAAAAAGATGGGGCTTTGTCGTGCTTCCGGTTTTAAGAGACGGGGATCTTTTGTACAAAGGGGAGGAGACGTTTTTTGATTTTGAGGACGATACGTGGGAACTCAACTTTTTCGACGGAAAGAAGTAAGGGGCAGCAGTCGCAGCCAAAATGTGAAATACGGAGAAGAAAGTGATCATGGATAGAAACGAAGACATCAGAGAAATGATCCGGACAGAAATTCAGTCGATTTCTGTTCTGGAAGAGCGGATTGCTTTTAAAGAGATGATGGAAGGCGTCTTTTTAAATTTGTATGAAAAAAATGAGGAGATGTACCGGGCGCTGGAAATGAGGGTTATGGATGATCTGGCATACGATATCAACCGGTACCGGATCTGCACGGGGCTGGTAGAGAGATCCTATCTGGATACCACACACCATTACCTGACGGCTGTCTGCGACGAGGATATCGAGCCGTCTGCCCGGCTGATTTCAGAAATCCGGGAGGAGATCGCGGGGGAGGGAAAAAGCAGTCTTTCCACCGTATTTCTCAAAGGGGATGCAGTCGAGATAAGAAAGCTGTTGGGAAAGGATCGGATTTACGCCGGCGTTTTAAAGGCGGACAGAGAATATCCGGTGTCTGTCAGATTAGAGATATGCAGCCGTTATCAAAAAAAGATGGAGGAATTATACCATCTCTTTATGAAAAATGGAGTTCCGTGGCAGACCATCAATGCCCCGTATCTGTTTAAGATGGCAGATGTGGTGATTTGCGAAATGCCGGAGGAAATACCGGACGCAGAGAAGGTCGCCGGATTGGAAGTGAACTTTGAAGAATATGCCCCAATGGTTCATTACGATATGATACCGCTCTGGAACGTATGGCATTTAAAGTTAGAGAGCACAGGTTTCCCGATTCCCTGCGGAGATTATAAAAATTTTGAGCATATCATCTCCATCCAGGACTATGGAGCAGAGCACGCGTATTTGGTGGGCGAAAAGTCCGGTATCAGAAATGTGCGGCAAAACAGGGACCGCCTGCTGATCACGGGTGAGATCAGGAATACAGAACTATGGGACGTCTATATGATCCGCAGCGGGGAAGAACATAAAATTGACCGCTATACCTATCCGGTTATGGAAAATTTACGAAGGGATGGATTTGCAGAACGGTTTTTAAGAAAGAACGGACAGAAGGTCAGGACGAAGGGAGAACTGGAACGGTTTATCAGGGGATTTGCGCTGGAGTCTTATATCGGGTATCAGGACTGCAGACTGGAAGACGGGGAAGGGGAGGAGGCGGAGACTTACTCCATGAACTTTTTTATAAAGGATGAGATTCGTGAGCAGAAAGGGCGCAGGAAGCTGATCCTGTTTTTTAAGGAGCAGGGAAAAGAAACGTGGCTTTTGCGGGACATTGCCAGTTTTATTACATCCGAGGTGCAGGAGCTGTATCCGGAATACCAGTGTGAGGGGCGAATGTTATGAATTATTTATGGGAAGCAGTTTTTATGGCGGACGAGCAGGGGATTCCCAGGGAGCGTATCCGGTTTCTTGCGGCGAAGGATTACAGCGCCTATATGGAAGTATCGCATATGTTCCTGAACCAGGATGCGTTTGACGACGACTGCCGGCTTGAGGTGAATCCGTATTACCGCTTTTATGATATTTTTAAGGAACTGTACCAGCCCGAGATGCGGGAATTCTTAAGCCTGCGCGAAAGTCTGACAAATCTGATTTTTCACGTGCTCGCAGGAAACGATATTCTCTCCGGGATGACCAGAGAGGAATATTACAAGAAACTTCTGTATCAGGATTTGAAAAATGGTGCTTTTGGCGAGGCGGCGGCAGAAGCGGCCGCTCTCTTTGACCAGCGGGAGCGGGAGCTGATCTTAAGCGGTTTGCTGCGGCAATACCAGACCGGGAGCTCGCTGGATATCTTCAATGATATGGTGGAAGAGCTGATCCCGCAAAATATCATATACCGCAGTAATGAGAATTTTTACGAGATTCTGGTGTATATAGGTGTGAAAAAAGAAAAGAGGATTTCCGGCAAGATGGATTTTCTTGTAAGGATGTTTGTTGATCTGCCCTACCATGTGGATATTTACTATGAATGCCACTTCGGAATTATAGGGGTGGAGGCAACCATGAGGATTGATGAGATTGCATTGTGTTAGGAGTATGAGCCATGTTCTGTTACGAAACCCCACAATTTAAGAAAAAGCGCCTTTTGCGCGCAGAAATGTTAGAGCAGCTAAGGGATTATCCGCGGGATTATCTGGAGATCATGTACGCCGGTTACAGCGACGGTGTTTTGTGCGGCTGCGGACTTGTCTGGAACGAAGATAGGATCACGGTTGAACCCGGAATGATCCTTCATAAGAATAAACTGTATTTTATGAAGGATCCGCTTCATTTGGAGTGTCCGGCAGAGGACAGGATCCGGTATGTAAAAGTACAGTTTCTGACGCTGGTTTATGAGAATGAGCGAACGATCGGAAATACAAGGGTCTATCTGGATGATAAGCTTCCGGATCCGTCGTGCGAACTGGAACTATGCAGATTCCGCCTGCAGGCGGGAGCAAGACTCAGGAATACGTATGAAAATTTCTCTGACTGCGTGACGGAGTTTGACACGATTCATCTGGTAGAAGTCCCCTGGGCTTCCCCCGTGATGCCGACGTTACATCCGGCTGTCTTAAGGCAGTACGCAATGGAGATATTGCGGAAGAACAGCGGGGATGGCATGGATACAGGGTTTGCCATGAATGTCCTTGCAAATGACGGTGTAATGCCGGCGGAAGCGCTCCGTTTTTATATAGAGAATCGGTTGGGCGACCGGATGCCGGAAGGGAATCAGGCGTTATATGACGGACTAAAGAAGATCTTACAGATGGGTGCGGACAGACGTTCTGACAGGCAGCCGGGGGATGGAACAAGAAGGCAGGTAATGCTGATATAGGAGGGAAAATGTATGCGTACAGATGAGAGGATCGCTCTTTTAGACCAGATGAGAAGGGTAAAGGAGCAGGGAGAAAAGGAAGTTCAGGCGCCGGAAGAGAAAACGCTTACGCTGGAAGATGCGCTGGCTGCCCTTTCAGAGGGAAAACTGGAACTGGAGGACGGCAGACTTCTGGAATTTGAAATCTGCCCGTATTTTAAGGAAGAGTTTCCTTTTATATGTTTCAAGGGATTTTATCAGGCGTCGCAGGAAGATGAGAGCGGACGGATCCTTGTGAACCATACAGAAGGCGTCAGCCAGATCATAAACTGGACGCCGCAGAAGCGTGCGGCAAAAACGCTGGAGCAATGGAGTAATCTCCTGGTCAACGGCATGGCTGCCAACCGGTTGTCAGCACAGATCCTGAAAAAGAAATCTCTGGAAACAGTGGAATATTTCTGCTTTGAAGTTCCGGCAGGGGAAAAACGGGTGTGGAATATCCTGTTCCGCTTTAAGACGCAGTGGATGGAATTTACTGGAAACTATAACTGTCTGAAGGAGGACGTGGGAACATACGGCGTTTTATTGGAAGCTATGGTGGTAAAGCTGGATGAGTGGATGAGAAAACGGGAAGGAGCGTGTGCGGATGGAAGATCGTATCAGGGAGTTTGATGGCGTCACATACAAAGATCTGTTTCTTTCATCCATAGACGTTGTGTATATCCGGAGGCTGGATATTGTCCAAAAGCCCGGCAGTCATGCCAGTCTGTATCTGGAGGCTGTTCTGGATGGAGAGCAGGAGGAAAACGAGTTACAGAATATCTCAAAGACCATGACGTTAATGTACCGGACGGAAGGAGAGACCCGCCCGCTGTTTTATGGTGTTATCGATAAAATTTTTATCCGCAAGGACGGAGAGGATGTGAGCCTGTATCTGGAGGCATGGGATGCGACATATCTGATGGATACGGAGCGGAGGATCCGGATTTTCCAGAATCCGCAGATGACGCCGGAGGAACTGATGGCGGAAGTTATGTGCACTTATCCGGCGGCGGATTACAAACTGAATGTTCCGAAGATGCCGATCGGTCAGCTTATCATCCAGTATGAGGAGACAGACTGGGAATTTTTAAACCGCTTTTTTGCCCGTTATAAGGAACCGCTCTACCCAAATCCGGAGTCTGAATGTATCCGTGTTCTGGCTGGCGAATCCCCCGATACGGAACAGTTGGAATGGGACAGCCTGCCCTATACGCTTTTGCAGGATTATGGAGAATTAAACCGCCGGAAGGAGAACGGACTTGGGGAACTGTTGGAGCAGGAGAATGTGCAGTATCAGATTGAAACGTATGAGATCGCATCTCTTGGCAATGAAATTCGGTATAAGGGAAGCTTTTGGTATATCGGCGGTGTGGAGAGACATCTTGAAAAGGGGATTCTGGTCAATTCTTATGTGCTGAGAAAAGAAGCCGGATTAAAAGTGCTTCCGTATTTTAACCAGAGACTGACGGGAATCTCCATAGACGGACAGATCGCAGCGGCGAAGAGAGACCGGGTACAGGTAGACATGGAAATTGACAACGGCGGAAAAGAAGGAGAGCACTACTGGTTTCCGTACTCAACGGTTGCGTCATCTCCGGACGGGAGCGGTTGGTACTGTATGCCGGAAAACGGGGAGAGTGTGCGCGTTTATTTTCCGGTAGCGGACGAGAAGGAAGCCTATGTTGTGACAAATATAAAGGCGCATGAGCCCAAAGAGGGAAACCAGGATGATCCTATGGGGAATCCGAATGTGCGCAATATTGAGACTGCGCAGGGAAACCAGGTACAGTTTACGGAGGAAGGCGTTGTGATCGCAGCGGGCAGAAAGCAGGGTAGCATTTTGCTGAAAAAGAGTGGGGAAGTCCTGCTGGACGCCGTGAAAGACATTTCCATATCAGCAGGAAAGGCGGTCAATATTGTAGCGGCAAATGAAGTCATCATGAAATCAGAGACATCCATCCGGATCGCCAGTGAGCAGGGGGCGGATGTGGAACTGAAAAAGGGAAAAGTGACGATTCATGGCATGACGATCCATGAGAACTAGGGAGGAAGAAAAATGGGGTATACGGCAGACCAGATCGTAGTAGAAGGAATTCCGGTTGAGCATCTGGAGGATATGGAATTTGTGGAACGTGCAGGAGAGCATGGCTGTCTCACGCTGGGCGGATATGTCAGGGCAGAGGACGGTGAGCCGCTGCTGTTTCATATGCCCCAGTATTCACCCCTCACAATCAGGGCAGAGGGCAGGATCCTTTTTTCCGGAATCATCATGAAGTTTCTGGTCACGGGAAAAGGGGATGTGAGCAGCGTCCAGGTGACTGCATACAGCAGAAGCATTTTGATGGATCAGGAAAAACGCTGCCGCTCTTTTCAGGATACGGCGATGACATATAGGGAACTGGCGGAACTGGTTTTAAGGGAATATCCGGGGAGTGACATTCAGCTCGCATTTCCGGACGTCCCCATTTCGTCCATAGCGGTTCAGTATCAGGAGACGGACTGGCAGTTTTTAAAGCGGTTGTTTTCGTCTCTGAACGCTCCGCTCACCAGTCTCTCGTCATCGGACACCTTAAGACTTTATGCGGGGGTTCCGTTTCTTCCCAGTGTGGACGGTGCGTTTGAAATGACGGGATTCCGAAAGGAGCTTGGCGCGTACTATTACTGGAAGCAGGCAGGAAAAGATGTAAGGGACGACCAGTTTTTGATCATGGAGGGACGGACAGAAGTGGTGGCTGGACTTTTTGAGCAGATAGAGACGAAGGGGCAAAGTCTTTCTGTCATGGAGCATGGTTTCCGTCTGGAGCATGGACGGCTTGTGGGAACCTGCGGTATTCAAAAGCCGGAAGGGATCCTGGTGAAGACGGAATATCCGGCGCATCTGACGGGAGCAGCGCTGGAGGGAACCGTGCTGGAGGTTTCCGGGATACAGATCCGGGTGCATTTAAAAATAGACGATGGCAGGGACAGTAACGATGCGTACTGGTTCCCCTTCTCTACCTTGTCCGCATCCTCGGATGGAAGCGGCTGGTACTATATGCCGGAACAGGGGGATCAGGTGCGTGTATATTTCCCGACCAAACATACGAGAGACGCCGTCGCAATCAGTGCAGTCAGCGATTATAAAGAAGAGGGTGGCGCGGCGCCGGACCGTATGGGGGATCCTTCTACAAAATATCTGAGCAATCCGTCAGGCCAGGAGCTCCGTATGGGCAAAGACGGGATAAGACTGGCGTGCCGGGGCGGTTTGGCAAGTGTGATGGTCGGAAACGGCGGGGATATTTCCCTGTATGCGGAGGATACGCTGCTGATTCAGGCGTCGAATAACGTGGAATTAACATCGGAGACAGAAATGGAGTTTTCGGCGGAAAACACGGCGGTTGTTGCGTGTGCGATGGGAGGCTGCCTGCAGATGCATCCGGGCGGAGTCCTGATGCTTCAGGGAACCGAGGTAAAAGTGGATTAGGAGGGAACAGGATATGGAAAGACAGGAAGCGGTCGAATGTTTTACAAGAGAAGCAGAGCCTGTTCTGGAAGAGGGAAAGAAACTTTTTTACCGGGAATTGCAGGAAAAGACAGAGCAGCTTTCTGCGGTGATCTGCGACGCCATCCATGAAATCAGACTGGAGACTGTCCGGCTGGAAAAAGAAAAAATGATGTTCCTGCATTTTTCCCTGCTTCGTGTGGGGCTGGAAAAAGGCGAGTACCAGATTCTGGCGCAGGCGATGGATGCCAGGTGGTATCTGGATACCGAACCGGCGGAGGTTGGATTTTCACTGGATTTTCTGTTTCCGATGTGGGCGGATATCCGCAGAGAGTTGATGGAAAACAGCCGGAAATACTGGGGTAAGGTCAACCGCTATGATGTTCAGAATCTGGTCGCATCGGCTGTCATGGACTGCAATTTGATGCTGGCGCAGGTATTGCGTTTTATATTCCGCGATGTTGAGGAAAATCCGGATTTTGCTGAAATAGAAAAATCAGATACCTGGGCGGTTTACTGGGGAGAATACCGGGATCACACAGAACTGGTCGCTCATGTAAACAGAGAGAAAAAAGAACAGATCGACTGGGACAGGGCACTGCGCCAGACGAAAAATGAGGAGACCGGGATGGTCTTTGGCTACTGGTACCAGGCGGACTTAAAAAACTCCGACTGTAAGGGAAAGCTGCTGTACTTTATTGTGTTTGAGGATTGCACACTGGAGAATATGTGCTTTGACGATGCGGTTTTGACGGGCGCGAGATTTTTGGGATGCCGGATAAAAAATTGCAGCTTCCGCAACGCGGTCATTCATCAGGCGGATTTTTCGGGATGTATCTGGGAGGAAAATGACTTTGAAGGGGCAGATATGCTTCATTCTGTCTTTGCAGAGGAGGAACTTCCGTTTATTCATTTAAAGCCGGAACAGCTGCAACTGATTCTGGTGGACAGGGGGCGGCAGGAATGAGATTTTTTACGATGGAGCAGGACAAAATGCTGCAGGATATGGCAAAGCTGCGGGATTTTGATATCTGTGGACCAAGACATATTTTTTTCAGGAAGGATGCGGCGGTGATCAAGCCGTCCACGACGCTTTATTTTGCCGCAGATAGCGGGGAAGCGCTTCCTGATTTTATTCAGAGTCCAATTCCTCTGGTATCAGATATGGTGAAAAAGGTGCTGGACGTGTATGAGGACGACATGATTTTCCGGTCCGTGTCGCTGGTGGATAAGAGCCGGGGAAAGATCTTTTTGTACCATACGCTTTTGCTGGAAGAGCAGGAGATGCTTTCTGACAGCACGGAATATTATCCGAACGGAAGCGTGAAAAGACTGGTGCTGGATCGCAAAAAAATCGGAGAGCACAAAGTTTTTCTGGCAGATACAAAAAAGTTCCGCAATCCTTTTGTCAGTCTGGAGATTGTGGAGAGCATATTGCGCAGAAATCCTGTCGGGATTATTTTCCGGGAAGTGGAGGTGGAGTAAATGGCAGAACTGAATGATACCTATGTGGTGCATACGGCGATGATCCGCTGCAGTATGGGAATGCGGGAGACGTATCTGGTGCTGGATGATACGCATGGAGTATTCCTGCGCCAGCAGCCACAGATGACCGTGGACGACAGTGTCGGAGAGGTGAACGTGCGCTGCTTTGGTGGCTGTTACAGCATGGAAAATCCGAGTACGAAAGCGGAGGCTGACCGCATACAAAAGGCGGTGGAGGAAGAATGTCCCGACACTTTTTTAGACAGTGTTTTAAACCATTTTACGGGCGGGGAAAAAGAAATCACGACGCAGGAAGCGCAGGAGGGAGTGCCGAGAATCGTCGGGGTCTGTACGCCAAATATTCCGGCAGGAACCAAGTGGGACAACGGAAAAGAAGGGGTTGAGACACGGGGGATGGAACCGCTTCTTGGCGGTGCAAAGCTTCGCTGTATCTACGGTGGGGAGATCGAGATCATTACTTCCGGGCAGGTGGAGGGCACGGGAGAGTAGGCAAAGGAGGAGGGTGCATGAAGCTTACATATAAGGAACTGGAAATCGAACTGGAGCTTGCCGGACTTCTGGCAGTGGAGGAGCTTGTGCTGACGCAGGGACTGAACTGCCACGCAGGACTCACACTGAAAATCCTGATCGAGGAAGAGCAGAGAGATGAACTGGTCACCATGTCCTCTGACGCCGGCGTAACTGTCCGTGAGCTGGAAAAGACAAACGGGCAGGTGGTTTTCCGGGGAAAGCTGGAGACGGTTTCTGCCAGAAGGGAGAACGGACTTTTTTACTTATACCTGGAAGCCTGGTCTTACACGATGGACTGGGACCGCGTGAAAAAGAGCCGCAGCTTCCAGAACGGCGCACTGACATACATGGAAGTGGTACAGAGAGTTCTGTCCGGTTACGGGCAGTCCGGTGTGACGGATCATGCGACGGGCGGGGCGTGCATCCCGGAATTTCTGCTGCAGTATGAGGAAAGCGACTGGGTGTTTTTGCGCCGTCTGGCAAGCCACTTTGGAACATACCTTCTTGCGGATGCCACGGACGCCTGCGGAAAGGTGTATTTTGGCGTCCCGGAGATCTCTTATGGCACAGTTCTTGACCGGCAGGGCTACACGATGGAGAAGGATATGCTCCATTATGCGCGCGTGCTGGAAAAGGAGGGTGTGCTTTCCCAGGAGGCTTCCTGCTGGAATGTGACGGTACGTTTCTTTCTGCGGATGTGGGAAACGCTGACGTTTAACGGGATTGAAGCGGTTGTGACCGCGATGCGCCTGCACACGGAAAAAGGGGAGCTGGTATACAGTTACGTGTTGGCAAGACGGGCGGGAATCCGCAGGGAAAAAGAGAAAAACCCGGGAATTTTCGGCATGAGCATCCCGGCGACAGTCATGGAGCGCAGCGGGAACCGGATACGCGTCCATTTCGAGATCGATCCGGAGTATGAGGCTTCCGAAAAGACAAAGTATTTTACCTACGCCATAGAGAGCAGCAGCTTTTACTGTATGCCGGAGGAGGGAAGCCAGGTACATATCTATTTCCCGGATCATGATGAGCAGGGGGCGGTTGCGGTTCATGCGATAAGGAGTGGGGAGGGCGCGTCCGGGTCATGCAGTACGCCGGAAAACAAACGCTTTTCTGACCCGAGCGGAAGCGCAATGGATATGACGCCGGCATCCCTCCAGTTTGCCCCGGATGCCGGAGGCGCGACAGTGCTTCATCTGGAGGGCGGCGGTTTTCTGTCCCTGACCGGCATGGATATAAAGCTGAAGACGCAGATGGGGATGGCATCGGATAAAGAGAAGCCGATGCAGGATCTGATGATCTGCGGGGAACAAAAGCTGACCATGCAGATCGGGGAGAGCAGCGACGACTGCATCGTCATGGAGGCGGGGACGGAAGTACGGTCTGCCCTGGTCGTGCAGGAGGCTGACTCTTCCCCGGCGGCAGTCCCCTCGGGGGATGAACTGCTGAGTGAGCAGGAAGCGGCTGACGCACAGGCACGCGAGGCAGAAAACAATGCGGTCAAGGAAGACATGATCACGAAGAAGCAGGAGAGCAAGAGAAAGATTGTGGACGGCGTGATAAGTCTGGTGACGGTTGTGGGTCTGACCGCACTGACCGTGGCGACGGGAGGACTTGCGGCACCGTTTGCCATTGCGGCAGGGGTCAAGGCGACATTTGCGGTGGCAGATATCGCTGAGGGACTGGACGGATACAGCAAGATGAATGCGATGGATGCGTCGCGGCCGGCAAACTTCCTGCGGGATACTGTTTTTGGCGGCAATCAGACCGCCTATGATATCACCTCCATGATTACGGACGTGGCGTTTGACGTGGTTTCGGGAAAGGCTCTGGCAGGTGCGTTTTCAGGGGCGGATAAAGTGTCAAAAGTCCAGAAGTTTGCGGGAAAGGCAATGTCCTTCTGGAATGGAATCTGCCCGAAGACCAAGGTGGCGAATTTCCTCTTCCAGATGGGAGGCACCATGCTGTTTGGCGCAGTCAATGATTATCTGACGACGGGAAAGGTGGATTTAAAAAATCTGGGTCTGGACGCTTTTGCGGGTCTTGCCAAGGGAACGTTAGGAACTGCCGGAACAGAAAAAATCAAAAGGTTGCTCAATACAGATAATAAGTGGGTGGAAAAAGCGGTCGGAATCCTGGCTGGAACTACTTTTGGAACAACGGTGGATCTAGGCATCAACAAATTGGCGGGCAGGGACATCGACCCGCTTCAGGTCATCAAACAGAACCTGATAGAAAGCGGGCTGGGGCAGTTCTTTGGAGAACCGATCGACGTGGTTACGGGAGCGTTCCTGATCACCGCGACCGACTTCACACTGCCGGATATCCGGGAGGATCTCCGTGTGCAGAGGAAATATAACTCCACGAGCAGGGAGGCAGGGCTTCTGGGCCCCGGATGGAGTTTTTCATATGAATGCCGTCTGTATCGCTCGGGCAACAGACTCCATGCGAAGCTGGATAGCGGGATTACGGCGGTCTTTGCGTGGGATGGCTCCCATGCGGTCAATGTCACCAGAGGCTGTGAGTGGCTGGAGCTGACCGGAGAGGACGACGGCTGGAGGATTTACGACGGCAGGAATTACAAATGCTACCACTATGACGGGCAGGGACTGCTGACTGCGGCAGAAGACCGGAACGGACAGTGTGTGCGTCTGTACTATGAGGGGGAACGCTTAACCCGGATCACGACGCCGCTTGGATATTCCCTGGATGTGGAAATCCGTGACGGCAGGCTGGTCCAGATCAGGGACCATATGGGACGAACGATGCAGTACCGGTATGAAAACGGTTTTCTGTCAGACGTCATCCACATGGATGAAGGCGTCACCCACTATGAATATGACAGCAACGGTTACCTGGAACGCGCGGTGGATCAGGCAAAGGTCACCTATCTTGAGAACCGGTATGATGATGCGGGACGGGTGGTGCTGCAGACGCTGGCAAACGGGGACACCTACCGGGCAGACTACCACCCGGAAAAAAACAGAGTGACAATCGTAAGCAGTGTGCATGACAAAACGGTTGAACACTGGTACAATGAATTTGGGGAAATCCTTGAGACATCCTATCAGGACGGGACAAAGGAACGGTACGAATACGGAGAGAACGGACACCGTACCAGCCGCACGGACCGTCTGGGAAGAAAAACCACATGGACGTATGACGAAGCGGGCAGGCTGACCGAGGAAGTGCAGCCGGACGGACTTCGGACAGTGCACCGGTATGATGCGGCGGGCAACGAGATCCTCCGGACGGACAGCGCGGGCAGAGAGACGGCTTATGAATACGACGGTCACCATAACCGCACGGCAGAGAGAAGGACGGATGGTCTGCAGGTAAGGGAGAACCGGTCTGTCTATGACTGGATGGGCAGGCTGACGGAGACTGCCGATGCCGAGGGCAACCGGACACAGTACCAGTACGGGGAGGCAGGCGGGAAACCGTCCGTGATCCGGTTCGCAGACGGGGAAACCTGTTCGTTTGAGTACGACAAAGCCGGGCGCATGATGGCGCAGGAGGACGCCTGCGGCAGAACCGAGTACGGGTACAATGCCAGAAACAAACGTGCGCTGGTGCGGGACGGGGAAGGCAATGAGACCCGGTGGATGTATGACGGCATGGGACGTCTGCTTGCGCTTTATCTGCCGGAGGCGTGGAAGGAACAGCACGGGGAATACAGCTATTCCTATGACTTCCTTGACCGCCTCATCCACACGAAAAATCCCGACGGCGGGCATGAGCGCCTGATGCGGGACGGCGAGGGAAACGTTTTAAAGCGGGTACACCCAAATGCCTACGATTCTTGCAGGGATGACGGGGAGGGAACCACCTATGACTATGACAGCGATGGGAACAACATCCGCATCCATTACCCGGACGGGGGATGCGAGCGCATCTTCTATGACAGCGAGGGCAACCGGATCCGCCATGTGATGCCGGAATCCTACGATCCGCAGACCGACGACGGGGAAGGCTTTACTTACACCTATGATGCCTGCAGCCGGCTGACCGGAGTGATAGGACCAGACGGGGTGCGTCAGGTGTCGTATGCCTACGACACTGCGGGTAACCTCATGGAGGAAACGGATGCAGAGGGACGCTGCACCTACCGCAGCTATACCGCGTTTGGGGAACTGAAAGAGCAGTTAAAGCCCGCGCTCAAGAAAGACGGCGTGATGCTCTATGAGAGGACCACCTGGCAGTACGACCGGTGTGGAAACGTGCTGCTGGAACAGCGGCATGGCGGGTACTGGGACAGCAACGGCGTGCTGGTGAAGGAGGACGGTGCCGGTTTGGCGCTGCGCTTCACTTACGACAGCAGAAACCGCAGGATCCGTGTGGAGGACGGGCTGGGGGCAGTCATCTCCTGCCGCTACGACGTGCAGGGAAAGTTGGTTTATGAGGAAAAGGCAGTTTCCGGGGAGGTGCGTCAGGTCATCCATTACGGCTATGACCGTGCAGGAAGGCTCACGGAGCGGAAGGAGGAGCTCGACAGCGGACTTGCACCGCTGGAGGGAGAGCCGCGTTATGCGGTGACCCGCTACCGGTACGACGGGAATGGAAACCGCACCGGGATCGTGACGCCGGAGGGGTACCGCATTCTCCGCAGCTATGACGCCTGCGACCGCCTGGTATCGGAGCGCGTCGAGGACGATAAAAACGGAATCGACCGGACGACATCAGTCACCTATGATTATGCTGGGAACATTATAAGGATTGTCCGCAGTGGAAAGGGACTGGGGGAATGGGAACAGGGATACGGTTATGACCTGAAAGACCGCATCATCCATGTGAGGGACTGTCTGGGGTCCGTATTTTCCTACGAATACGATAAAAACGACCGGAGGATCGTAGAGATCCTGCCGCAGACCGGCATGACGGAGAATGGAAAATCAGGATACCCGAAAAACCAGAACCGGTACCGTTATGATGTGTACGGCAGACTTCTGACCAGAACAGACGCTTCTGGCACGGTGCAGGAGGAGAACCGGTATCTTCCCGATGGAAGGCTGGCGCTCTCCAGAGAGGCAGACGGGCAGGAGATCCGGTATGCATACGGCGCGCATGGCAGGGAGGAGACAAGCACCGCAAGAAGCAGGAAGGCGGGGCGTGCCGCCCAGAAATACCGCTATGACAGCCGCGGAAGGATCACGGGTGTTGTAAACGGCAACGGCAATGAGACCGGCTATGACCTGGACGCATGGGGACGCATCCAAAACATCCGCCAGGCAGACGGCGGGGAGGAAGGCTATACCTATGACTTTGCGGGCAATGTCACCAGTACCAGGGATGCCAACGGCGGAGTGATCACCTACCGCTACAACAGTCAGGGAAAGGTCTGCGAGATCACCGACCAGGAGGGCAACAGAGAGACCTTCCGCTATGACCGTGAGGGGCGCATGGTACTCCATGTGGACCGCAACGGCAGTGAAGTCCGCACCACCTACAATGTGGACGGGAATCCGGTGCTTGAGACCGGAACAGACCGAAACGGGGAGAACCGTGTCACAAGAAGTTTTGAATATGACGCGTCAGGCAATGTCAGGAAGGCGGTGGCAGGAGGCTTCTGCTACACTTATAAATACCGCCCGGACGGGAAGCTGCTGAAAAAGTCAGCGTCCGGCAGGACGCTTGTTTCCAGCACCTATTTTTCGGACGGCAGTCTGGAAAGCCTGACGGATGCCAGCGGAAAGCCGGTGTTTTATGAGTATGACTGGCGTGGAAACCTCTCAGCCGTGAAGGACGGGAACGGGGAGACGCTGGCAGCGTATGCCCATACACCGGGAGGAAGGTTAAAGGAGATCCGGCACGGTAACGGTCTTTGCACCCGCTATGAATACGATACGGATGGGAATATGATCCATCTGCATTTCCAGAGGGAAAATGGGGAAACTATCTCCGACTTATGGTATGAATATGACCTGAACGGAAACCGAACCCTGAAAACGGGGAAATGCATACTTTCCGGTGAAAGTCTGACGGATTTGGCGGTATCCTACCGTTATGATTCTATGGATCGTCTGACAAGTGAGAGCCGGGATGGGGAGGAAACCGCATATTCTTACGATTTCTGCGGAAACCGCCTGAAAAAGCTGGATAAAAACGGGACGGAGGAGTATCATTATAACCGGAAAAACCAGTTAATCTGCCGCTTTTCTGAAAAAGAGAAAACCGCATACCGTTATGACCTGCAGGGAAACCTGCTGGAAGCAGCCGGGGCAGAGGGAACAGCGGTATTTTCGTATAATGCGTTTCATCAGCAGACAGCCATGACCATGCCGGACGGAAAGCATCTGGAAAACCGGTATGACGCAGAGTATCTGCGTGCCGGGACAGTGGAAAACGGAACTGTTACAACTTTTTCATACCATAACGGGGAACTCCTCGCAGAGAGCAGTCCAGAAGGTGATACCATAAGCCGTTATATTCCGGGCTACGGAGTAGCAGCAGGCTGGAACCGGGAAAAGAGTGGTTATCACTACTACCATCTGGACGAGCAGAACAGCACTGCCTACATCACGGGAAGCAGCGGGGAGATAAAAAACCGGTACGAGTACGATGCGTTTGGCGTGCTCCAAAACAGTAGGGAAGAGTTCCACAACAGAATCCTCTACACGGGACAGCAGTATGACCAGACCAGCGGGCAGTATTATCTGCGGGCGAGATTTTACAATCCGGTGATTGGAAGGTTTGTGCAGGAGGATGTGTACCGCGGGGACGGGCTGAATCTGTATGCGTACTGTAAGAATAATCCGGTGGTGTACTATGATCCGAGTGGGTATGGTGAAGAAAAATGTGATAAAGTTGGTGGGAATGATAGTAAGAGTGGTAGTAAGACCGTACCTAATCCAAATGGGAAAAAAGGTGGTACAGCACATCAAAATACAATTAATTCGATTGAAAAGACAAATGCTAATGGTAAAATTCAATATGAACGAAAGTATGATACTCCTAATGGATATAAACAGAGAAGATATGCAGATGCTGTGGAAATTGTAGATGGAGAAGTTACTAAAATCCATCAAGTTGGAAAAGTTAATAAAAATGGTACACCTATAATGCGTGAATCGAAGGCGATAGATGATATAATGAATTCCTCTGATTATAATGGTGCACCAGTGTATTTTTGGCCATATAATAATCCACAGATGGGACCAATAATTTATGAATATTAATGAAAGGAATGGTTGTTATGGGAAAACAAATAAACTTTTATATGAGTGAAAATGTACAAAATCAGTTTATTGATTTTCTTATCAGTAATAATTTTTTGTTTCTTGATAACGAAGGGAATAAAATAGATTTTCAAAATTTATGTTCTTATAACGATTACTACTTGTATAAGAACGAATTTGGTTGCTTATTAACTAAAAATAACTCAATTGATGTGTTAAATAGTCCAATTATTGAATTCTGTAAAACAAGGGTAAAAGAAAATAGAATATTGCGAGGTAGATTATGGATATCTGACCAGTATTATAAATCTAATAATGCTCAGACACAACAAAGTAAAAACTATATTATGGAGTACAATATGCTTGCGAAGTGGATAAAAAAGAATGTACCGTATCAAAATATTAAAAAAGGAGAGTTTTTTGTAAAAGAGTATACTAATGATGAACTGATTCAAATGGAAAAAACAGGATATATTTTTACAGCATAATTTGATGGTGAAATTTAGAGAATTTCAAAAATGGCTTTTATCACTGTCATTAATTCGATCTATTAGTTTAGAAATGCTGGGCGTAATCCACCATCTAGGTGTGCTTAAGAACATCCGAAATTATAACTGAATATTGTTTCTTGCGGAACTGGATGAAGCAGGTAATCAGGCAAAAACCTACACTCTCGGTAATGAATATGCAGGGCATGTTAGTGAACTAAATAACAGTTTAACGAGTGAAAACAAAGCTGCTTCTTATTACATCACTGACGAACAGGGCAGTATCAGATACATACTTGACCAGTCGGGAGAAGTGCTAAATTTCTATCAGTACAGTGCATTTGGTGAGACAATCATTTCGGAAGAAACTACACCAAACCGTCTGCGATACAATGCACAGACAGAAGATGAACTGACTGGGCTCTATTACCTGAGAGCACGCTACTACGCACCAAATATCGGAAGATTCACACAGGAAGATGTCATCTATAATGATGGACTGAATCTGTATGCATACTGTAACAGCAATCCGGTGATGTACAGCGATCCAAGTGGGTTTGCAAAGGAAACATGTAAATCTAAGGTTGGTGGAGAATGTGGCAGTGAGACCAGCTATGGGAAGTCAAGTAGTAATTGTACGGAATTGGTACCATATTATCCCGCAAATAATGGAGCTGTGCCAGGAACAGAAAAGAAAATCTATTTAATGGCTGGAGACAAAATTGATAGGTTTGGTGGAAAGAAAGGAAAATTCTTTTCACCCACAGGAACACCTATGGAAATGAGAGCATTACCATATGATGCAGATTTATCTCAATATAGACAATTTGAAGTTGTTAAACCATTTGAGGTTGAAGCATCGACGATAGCTCCAGCATTTGGGAATATAGGATTAGGAACACAATATCGTTCTTCGGTTAGTGTTGATGTCTTATTGAAGAAAGGCATAATAAAACAGGTCGGGGGAAATTAGTAATGAACAGTGAAGAATTAAAAAACAAGCTTGAGGAGTTAAATGTACCAGGCAGGTATTATTCAATAAATAGTAGTATATCATCAGATAGATATGTTTTTCGACAGGTGCATATTTATTGGGAATGCTTTTATATTGATGAAAGAGGAGGACAGAATGATTATCATAGATTTGATAATGAAAATGATGCATGTGAGTATTTCTTAAAAACATTAAAAGCAGAGTTAAAACAATAATTTATCACACCACAACCAAGCCTCCCCACAGGCAGGCTTAAATCCTAGTCTTACTACCATACATTAACAAAACTTCTTAGGTTCATAAGGCTTACCATCCCGTAATACGGCATAGATTACGGTGGTAAGCTTTCTTGCTACAGCTCCGGTGGCAGTTAAGTGGTGTTTGCCTTGGTCGCGTTCCTTTTTGTAATAGGCATTCAAAGGGCTGTTGTGGAAAGAGCAGGTAGTCGCAGCAAGAAAAATGGCATGCCGTAGGTAAGGAGAACCGCGCTTTGACATATGGTTATGTATGCTGTTAAATTCGCCGGACTGTCTTACCGTTGGATCAATACCGGCAAAGGCAACTAAGGCTGATGAACTCTTAAATCTTTTTGTATCACCGATTTCAGCCAAAATAGTAGCGGCACCAATCATGCCGATTCCAGGAATGGTGTGCAGGTAACAATCAAACTTCTCATAGTAACCAAGAATCTGACAATCAAGAGCTTCTATCTGCTGATCCAGAAAATGCATTCGGTCAATAAGCTGTTTTAACTGGAAAGAGAAGGCCTCCTGTGCTATCTTAATACCAAAGGTATCAGCCGCAGCTTCCTTGATGGAAAGGGCTTTATCCATAGTAAGCCGGTTGTGGCTCTTATCTTTTATGATTCCATAGAGCCCATCTAATGGGGCGTTCTGAATGTTCTCAGGGGTGAGGTATTTTTCCAGAATGCCCATGGATGTGCTCAGCCAAAGTGAGGAAAACTGTTTTTCGTACTCCGGAAAAATCTGTTCCATAATCGTGCTGATGCGGAGCTTGATTTCGGTTCTGGAGGAAATGACAGAATCACGGTAACGGCATAACTGGCGCATGGCAAGAATGTTTTCGTCTGCCATGGAAGTGGTGGAAAACTGACCGAATCGTATCACTTCTGCAATCAAAAAAGAATCTATGGAATCGTTTTTGGTTTGTCGTATATACATTTTTCTCAAAGAATCAGACTGGATAGGATTAATTACATAGATGGTATACCCTTTTGCTTTTAGAAAGGAATAAATGGGATACCAGTAATGACCGGTGGCTTCCATGCCAAAGACACAAGGAGAATCGCCAATGTTTTTGAAAATGAAGTTCATAAGCGAGTCAGCACCCTTGTGTGTAGTTGCAAAGCAAAGGGAATGCCCGATTTGTTTGCCCTTGGGAGAAACAATGGAAGCTTTGTGATGATTTTTACCGATATCAATTCCGATGATGTACATAAGAAATCTCCTTTCGTTTGTGAATTGTAAGTAGATAGAATCCTCACTTCAATGCGGGTTACAATCTGGTCAGATATACGAAGTACAGCACATATGCTGCCAACATCCAGCTAATACGCAAAATCCTGCAAAGCAGAGGGAGCAGTCTCAATGAACGAAGTCACAAGTGCTTCAAGAGTGGTGACGCACACCTCTATCTATTACAGGATAATTGTGAAATAGGAATAAAAGAAAAGCAATAGATAGAAAAAGACTGCTTTGATTCCTATGTGTTTAGCATACCAGAGTGGTAGTAAGAGTGGCTCAGGAAGCAAATTCCAAGAAGTATTTGACCTAGCAGATAACTATACTTTAAGTGATGATACCTTTGACAATCATATACTTGATAGACATGGACCTAATTCTACATACGGAAATAAATCACATTTTAATGCAGATTTTGATATTAGAAATGGTATTGATAGTACATTGACAGGGGACAAGTTCATTGTAGGTCCTAATACTGCTGGAAGAGAAGGTTATATTTTTGAGCAAACATTTTCCAATCCAATAGGGACAAATAGCATACTATCAATCATTGGAGCAGGCAGCTTAAAGATTCCGTGAAGAAATGTGTAAAGTAATATTGGCAATATCAACACTATATCATGCAGACGGAGGCGTAAGAAGCCTGACTGACGCCAGCGGAAAGCCGAATCGAGAAAAGCTACAAAATACAACGATATTTATAAAGAAGGTTATTTGAGGATAAAAGATGAAATTTTTTATTAACATGATTAAAGTATTATTATTTTTGGGGGTGGGTACGGCATTATTTTTTATTCCATATGAAAAATTTCAAATATGGTTTCCACAAGCTCCAAAAGTTGCAGTTGTAAAAGTGGCAGGGATTGTCAGCTTGCTGTGTGGAATTATAATTATGGTATTAATGTTATCTGAAAAATGATTCTTGTGACCACAAATAATATCAATAATTAAGTGTTTTTTTGGATACTGGAAGAAAGAAAATATAAATGGTTATATTTTTGTAACTAAAATCCAAACCGATTATGGTTATATACGATATGCACCATATATAGTTATACTTATTGTATAAATTATAGGAGGTGCGACTTCATGTTCAGTATAGACAAAACACTAATTAATCCCAATATGCCGGTAACAGTGCGATTTTCTTCAGTCCTTTATGAATGGCTTAGGAACAAAGCAGACAAAGAGGAAATATCCTTTAATCAGATGGTTTTGCAGTGTTGTAAGTATGTGATGGATGAGGAAGAGAGAAACGCAGAAATAAAGGAAACAGGAGATTTGCACGAATGAGTATGGGAAATCTGGAGATAGGGGTATGTGATGATTCTCTGGAAGATTTAAAACGGATTCAAATAGCAATTTACAAAGCTGCGGAGAAATTAGGGGAGAGAGAATCCATCTCCATTCATTTATATAAAGATGGTATATCCATGTATAAGGATAGTCAAAGTCAAGGATTCAGTCTTGTATTTTTGGATTGGGAGATGCCAGAAATAGATGGATTTGATTTAGCAGGTCAGCTTTATTTAAAGAATCCACATTTGAAAGTCGTGTTTGTATCTAACTATGAAAGTATTGTATTTGATGCTTATGAATACATGCCATTGTGGTTCGTAAGGAAAAGCTCCTTGGAGCGGGATATGTTAAAAGCACTACAAAAATATTTAGGTATAACCACAAAAGTAAAGCTTCGTTATCGGATGAGAGATGGGTTTGGTATGAAGCATGTGCATTTAGAATCTGTTGTCTATGTCGAATGTAATGGTCATGCGCTTACAGTATGGATGAGGAATCAGACGTATCTTCAAATGTACGGAACCTTAAAGTCCATCGAGAATGAGTGGAAGGATTATGGTTTTGTAAGAATACATAAAAATTATTTGGTAAATGTAAAATCGATTGAAGAAGTAGGCGTTAGGACAGTTAGGCTGTTTAATGGCATGGAACTGGATATGGGAAAGAACAGAAGAAAAGAGATAACGGAAATAGTAAACCGATAGAAAGAGGGGGAGGAGCAAAATTACTGGTTATATTATAAATGCATTGTCATCGGTAATCGCATTGGAGTATATAAATCATGGATTTCAAAAAAAATATAAGGGAGTACAAGCGTTCTCTTTATGGATGGCAGGATTTTTGACATACTTTGTGACTGTAACATTGCTCAACCGATTTAGTAGATTTGAGGGGGTGATTGGACTACTCTACGGGGGAATTTTGTTTCTTTATAGTGTTGTAGCTTTAGAGGGAAAGCGGACAGATTTTTTAATCATTAGTCTTATGTGGGTAATTATTGCACTTGTCAGCTCATACATCATGTTTACATTCTTGGGAATTGCCACTGGAGAGGGTATTGGTGCACTTTTGAAGAACAGTGGGGATTTGCGGACATATTCTGCACTGGCAGCAGCAGCGTTAAAATTTTCACTTGGGCGTATTATACTGGCGGTTTATAAGAGAAGAAATAAGATAGCTGTGCAGCTGGAGGACTGGACTATGGCAGGGATGTTCTTCTTACTGTTTGTTTTAGCATTGGGGATGTTCCGTATGGAATCTGAAGAATTATCGCAGATGGAGCGTTATTCTTTATCATTGCAAATTATGGGGGTAATGTTTGCAATAACAGTTATTTTGAATATGTTTTATCGAATCTTGGATAAATACAGGAAAGAAAAACTGGAACGTGAATATCTTGATGAGGAACAGCACCTGCAGGCAGAACAGCTGAATGAATTGTATAAGATAGGAAGACAGGCAAATCACATGAAACATGATATGAAGATGAAATTGGATACGATTTCCCGTATTTTGGAAAAGGGAGAATATAAAGAAGCGGAATTGTGTATTAAAAGGTTGGGCTCTGAATGGGAAAATTGTCTGGAGGTTCCAACAGATACAGGAAATGAGGGTTTAAATGCGGCCCTCATGAAGGCAATGCAACGTTGTAAAGAAAAAAACATAAGTTTTCATTATGTAGTTTTTGGACAACCAGTAGAAATAGAAAGTATGGACATGGGAAGTCTGATTGATAATCTTCTAATGAATGGAATTGAAGCTTGTGAAGATATAGGTGGAAAAAGAGAGGTAGGGATTGTTATTAGAAAAGAAAATGGGGTTGTGGAGATAGAAGCTGAAAATACTATAAAACAATCCGTCTTTTCCACTAATCCTGAAATGGTAAGTACAAAGAAAGATAGTCATAGGCATGGATTTGGTTTAGATACCATTCGTAAAATTGTTGAAATATATGATGGGCAATATTCTTTTTGGGAAGATCAGGGAGAAGATAGTCTTTGGTTTGTACAAAACATTTATTTAAATATTCCTAAAACTGTATAACGAAATTTTGTAGCAAAAGAAAGGACGGGGGGATGACAGAGTAAACTGTACATAAATAAGATGTGTAGTGTGTTCCGAGAAATGGAGTGCCAGAAAGATATTTCTGGTACTCTGTTTTTTTATGGACTTTTGGTATATTGTGCTGCTTGTTATAGCTGTTGATAAATCATCTGAAAGTAAATAAAAGGTCTGTTTATGAGGTATTTTAACCTATTATGATAGGAATATTGAAAATCAGAAATCAGTTTCGTATAATCCGCAATTATCAAAGGATAAGAGCGTAGGGAAGAAATTTGAAAGCCCAACTGTAAGAGTGATCAATGGACAGACTGATTTTTTTAAACATTTTAATCAGATGAATTTGTCAAAGAGTTAAAACAACATAAGAAAGAATTTTGTGATAGCAGTAATGGATGTATATTTTATATCGTTTGTTATCGCTGAAAAGAACCTGCGACTTTCTTGTCATACGGTTCTTTTTTTATTGTGCAATAATTTAAATGAATTACGTTATGCCCGGGCACCTCCCTTTTCGATTTTGAAAACTTACAAAATCGGAAAGGAGAAAGCCAAAGATGGCAGAAAGAGAAAAATATTATATTGGACTGAACGGACAAATCTTTGAGGTCAATAAGGAACTTTATGACACATATTACAAAGGGCAGCGCAAAGAAAAATATTTTACCTATGATCTGAAGCAGGAACATACAAGAGTAGATAAGGAAACCGGAGAGGTAATTGTCGTTCCCAGCAGAGAAGATTCCTACGAGCGGCTTTTGGAAGCAGAGAAGCAGTTTGCAGAGGAAGCGGAGGATGTAGAGGATGTGGCAGTTCGGGCGGTCATGCTGGAGAAACTGAACGAAGCCTTACATACACTTACAGACGAGGAGACAGCTATCATTCATGCTCTGTTCTATCAGGAAATCAGTGAGGTGGAACTGGCGAAGAAATTAGGAATAGCCAGAACAACCTTACAGTCACGAAAATATAAGATTTTAGAGAAATTGAGAAAATTATTGTAAACTATTGCCTCTTCATTTATTGGCTAAGTAGATGAAGGGGCAATAATCAGTTATATAATAAATCAGCAGATTCTTGATGGTAATTCAATTATAAAGACAATTACCATGCTGAAAATATAAAGAATATGGCAACTAAAAATGTATGATTGCAGATATATATGCTAAATATTATTATATGTCTTATCTACAAAATAAACCAGGAGGTTTTTGCAATGCTTTTAAAAGAAGAAATCAATAAATATTTGAATTATTGTAAATTTCAAAAGGAACTTGATGATAAGACAATAAAGGCATATAAGGCGGATTTGGAACAGTTTATTACAGTAATAGGAGAAAATAATCCAGATAAAGAAATGCTGAATGCATATCTTGTATACCTTCACCGTATGTATAAGCAAAAAACAGTCAAGAGAAAAATTGCCAGCGTGAAGGCACTGTTTCATTATTTAGAGGAAGAAGAACTGATAGAGATAAATCCATTCCATAAAGTAAAGACAAAGTTTCGGGAGGAAGTGATTTTACCCAAAATTATTCCGAGAGATATTATAGAGCAGTTGCTGAATCATCTTTATAAGGAAAGAAGTATTAAAGAATATTCAGAGTGGCGTAAAAAAATCATTTTAAGAGATATCGCAGTAGTGGAGACGCTTTTTTCTACAGGGCTGCGCATCTCGGAATTGTGCCATTTGCAAAATAAATATGTAGACTTAAAAAACGGTGTGTTATGTATTCAGGGCAAGGGAGGAAAGGAGCGATATCTTCAAATAGGAAATAATGACGTACTGTCTATACTGAATGCCTACAAAAAGTACTTTGAAGATGAGATAAAGAAGCAGGGATATTTTTTTGTCAATCGTTATGGAAATGCGCTGTCTGAGCAATCAGCCAGAAGCATGATACATAAATATGCCGGTGAAATTCAGGCAGATATAAATATTACACCGCATATGTTCCGGCATTCCTTTGCGACCTATCTGATGGAGGAGGACGTGAATATCAGATACATACAAAAAATGCTGGGACATGCTTCGATTACCACAACGCAGATATATACATATGTAACGACTGAGAAGGAAAAAGAGATACTGCAGACAAGACATCCGAGAAATAAGATAAATATAGGAGAAAATTTCGATAATTTGGTATATTAGGATTGCTAAATATTCGGAAAGTTTGTATAATTGATATAGTAACGATAATTAGGAATTATTGGGTGAAAGAGGAGACTTTTATGTATAGATATATAAGTAATCAAGATAAGATTCTGGAAAATATATCAAATGACATAGTATCCGAGAAAAAAATGAGTATGATAAAGGGAGTTTCTGGTACTGGAAAATCCTTTTTATTAAGCTGTATTGAATCAAAGAATAAAAATACAACTATTATATATAGGTTAGAGGGCGATTACTATTTACGTTCGAGAGATTTTTATCCATTTCTTAAGTTTATCAATTCTATGTATCTTAATGATAAGACAATTGTTCAAAAAAAAATTATAGAAGATGGAGTAAAAAATACGACCAAGGAGTTAGGAAGTTGGTTGCCACTTGGAAATGATTTTCTATCATCCTGCATTACAGAACTCTCAACTATTAATAAGAAGAAAAGAGAATTTTATAATTATATTTTCGATAAGGAAGAATTGGATATTTTATTTCCACTTGAATATTTTTGCAGCAAAGAGAAAAAAATAATATTTTTGATAGACGATCTTCAATATTGGGATAAAAAATCACTAAGACTTTTATATACACTTATTCAACAGCAGAATAATGAATATGCTTTTCTAAAAAATTCACAATTTATCGGGACAATTAACATTGCGTATCCCAATTACGAGGAAGAACTGAATGGATTAATAAATCTAGCTGGCAAACAGGTATATGAATTAGATATATCGAAAAAGGATAACTACAAAGTCATTTTAAAACAGCTAGGGTTAGCTATTACATTGGATGATGATTTAGTTGAGGCATTATATTCTATTACAGGTGGAAATTTGCAGCTTTCTTCCGATATTGTTTTATTGCTTAATGATAAAACAGAGGTAGAAAATACTATTAGAAAAATTATTGCTGATAAAAATCTAGGACATCTATTAATAGAGCGATTGAGTAAAATCAGTGAAAAAGGAGTTATGGTAAATGAAACATTGAAATATGCTTCCTTATTTGGTTCTTCTTTTTATTATCATGATCTGGAAAATGTTCTGGAAAAAAATGAAAGCTATATTAGAAATCTGATTGAAACAGCTCAAAGTTTTTGTCTTGTAAATGGAGCTTCTAATGGGGCATCCTTTATTCATGAACTTATCCGTGAAGCATATAAAAATGAAACGAAGGTAAACAAAGTAAAATACTATACGGGATATGCTAACTGTTTAAAAATGTTATATCCTGGCAATTATAAAGAAAGAGCAGAAAGTTTAAAGGATGCTGGTGAATATGAGAAAGCATATTTAGTATATATATTAGAGTTTTTTAAACAATTAAGGATAAATAATTCATGTTCTCAAGATTTGCGTAAGGAATTAGAACTTCCATATTATCTGTCAGATTTTGTTTTATCCATGGAAAAGGCATACAATTTATTTTTTAGCGAACGCTATGATGACTGCTTATTTGAATTAGAATCTATTGAAGATATAGTACCCTCTATACTGCTTGCTGAAAAATATTATTTAATGTCAATTACCTTAAGCAAATGGTTGGACACAGCGTCAAGGGAAAGAGCAGTTAAATGCATTGAACCCTTTTTGGTTATGTCGGTTATAAACGATGAAATTGAAGTATGGGAAAGAATTGTTTCAGCATACATAATTGCTTGTGTGCATAATAATGATTGTGATAAAGCTAGAGAGTATGAAAGTAAATTGCAAACAAGTATCGGAAAAAGAATAAACTTTGACATTGAAGCATCGTATAAATTAAATATATTGAGAAGAAAGGCATCAAGTTTATATCCTCCTCAACAGGCATTTATTGGGACCAGCAAAAGTAAGTCTTTTTTTGCACCAAAAGAAAAGGAAAGTTTACCTTTAAATCCAATCGAATATTATATGTCACTTAACAATTATTTAGCAACTTCATTGATGTCTGGAAAATATAATTTGGTAACAAACGAAGCAGCAGAACTTATTTCATTACCTCAGAAAATAAAGTATTTAAAATTTCCACGGTTTGAGATGCCCCTTAATAATGCTATTTTAATTTTTTACCTAAATCATAAAATAACGGTTGATGAAGCTAAGGAAAGATTTCAACAAATTATTGACACATACAATGTGGAAGATTCGACTGGCGTTATCATTAAAGTAAACCTTGCTATTTTCTATGGACTTTCCGGTGAATTCGTGGAATCGTTAAAAATTCTTGAAACACTTTATAATAAGATAAAATTTATAGAGAATTTGGAATTTTACTACAAATATCTTGTGGAGGTCAATTTAAGAGTTCTTCAATATTTAGAAGAAAACAAAGAATGCATAGAACTATTAGAGAATATACAAAAAGAATGTGCCGCCAAAGATGAACATTATTTGGAGGCACATGTAAAATGTATAATGGATTTTATAAAACAAGATGAAAAAATAAGTCCAATATCGTGGTATCATGCAGATATGGTTAATTCAAAAATGAAACACGATGATTGCTGGAAATACTATGGGCATATATATTTATTTGGCGAACTTGAATTCTGGAGCGAATCTTAATTTTTTAACTATCTAAATATGTAACAAATCGGTAATTATCTCGATATTGTTCTATTAATTCGGGATAATTCCGAGCCATAGTTTGAATACTTGGCAAAATACATTTTATGCCATGTAAAATTTCTTTGTTACTAAGTCTATATACATTAGGACAAACATCCGATACAACAAGAGCTATTTTATGATTAATTTTCACTATGTAGAGTGGCCAAATTGCACACTTAAATGGTTTATTTACTCCTAATTTACATCCTTTATCGGATAAAAGTGGACACACATATTCATTTTTACTGTTCTTTTCCATTTCTAAGTAAAACAGTTTATTGGAACAATAATAATGATAGTTTCCATCTATCAAATTTTTCTCAAATTCCTTTTTTGTAAATCCAGGTGCATCCCAAACATCTTCATCTGTATAATGACAACAAATCAGACATTCTGCGCAAGTTTCTCTTTTTAAGATAGTGGTTATCATATTCCTCACCTTTCATCTCTAAAATGATGATGCAATTAGGCAGGCAATCAAATATTTATAATCCAATCCCAATTGTTCAAAAATAAAATGATAACTGCTTTTGAGTGTGTAATGCGGATTAGTGGAAATATCCGTAATATAAAACATTTTATTTGACTTAATGCGAAAATCCACACGTCCAAACCCTATTATACTTAGTAACTTTATTACTTTATAGGCAGTCTTCAATAGTTCATGTGATAACTCTGGAAATTTTTCTGAAAAATCAAAAAAAGTGTAATTATCAATAGAGCGATTATTATAATTTAAAATTCTATCTCCCATATATGGTTCAAAGTCTAAATTGATTCCAACTGGAAAAAATCCGAATGGATCCTTGCAACTAATAACAGGAGTCTCCGCCTCAAAACCTTCTATAAATTCTTCCAACAAAATTTCTTGGCGGTAACACGAACTCATTTCTTTTACTTTATTAAAAAAATGTGAATCATAATAACCTATATTATTCTCATCTATTCCGATACTAGATGATTCATAATTAGGCTTAATAATTAAAGGATATTTGAAATTCTCTGGTGATCCATTTAACCATCCATAACGAGCATCATATAGCCATGCTTGTGGAGTACTTATTCCATGTTGTTTAAGAATACAACTAGTGCGGTACTTATCTCTACACAAGCTAACAATATACGGATTAGAACCAATATACTTAACACTATATAAATCACATAAGGAAGGAATTAAGGATTTCCTGCCAATTTTTGTTCCTTTTTGAGCCGAATTTAAAACAATATAATTTGAAAGATTTTCTCGTGGGTTCGAAATGAAACTTATAAAATCTTCCTCATTAAAAAATTGTTTCACTTTAAATCCAATATTTTCTAGCGTCTGACGGATAAGATTTTGCTCTTGGTCAGAAAAAAACTCAGACTTAACTGAGTTATCAGAATAATCATTCGTATTATCAGTATGATTTTCGTTACTGGTAACCATGATTATTTCATATTTCTTAGAAATTTCTATTGCGGATTGAAACATAGCTTCGATCCGCTGTAACGCAGAAATGTATTTTGCCATATAAGATCTCCTTTTATTGACACAACAGACAAAGATAAAAAAATCATGGATGTTACTGTTTTTTTATTCCGTCTCCTCTTTCACCTGATAATTCCTAATTATCGTTACCATATTAAAATAAAATGAAAATTTTTTCGGCAGCCCCCTTTACCTAGCGGCGAATTAGGTGAAGGGGTTTTCTTTTGTCTAAAATATTCCCCTTTTACTGCACTTTGACAACTTCATATCTGTGTATCAGGCACACATCCGACCGGCCGGAGAGCCGGAAAGCACAAGTCAGGGTACGCCATGCGGATTATTCCAAGCGAGAAATATCTGTGGCTTTACTGCCCGTGGTGGGGCAGGATGCGATGATACCGGTCGGAGATAATGATACTTCCACGCCAGTGGCCCGCATAAGTGACGGGAAAATGTACACCCACGTTTGAGAAAGAATGTGGGCGGCTTTTATGATGCCTGCTTACCGGCAGGATGGCTGATGCACCTTTTTATAAAGCAGTAGAAATCATGGGCTGGATGGAAGCTCATTTTTGTTAGTAAAAAGCCAAACCGATACCTTCCAGCCTATTCCTGTGCTGCTTTATGGCACTAAGAAATTTTAGGAGGCGTAACGATGGCAAAGAGTGCAGAAGAATTATTAATTTATTTATTTGATGAGATTTTACCGAAACATGGAATGAATCTGAGGGTAAAACAGAAAGAACTTTCTCTTGAAATGCTCCGGGCATTGCAGGAAAACAAACTGGCTTTATGTGAGGCGGAAGTGGGGACAGGAAAAACTCACGCATATATCCTTGCACTGACGGTACATAACATTTATTCAGATAAGAAGATTCCGGCAGTCATATCAACATCCACTATAGCCCTGCAGAAAGCATTGACAGAGGAATACATACCGCAGATATCCGGCATCCTTTTAGAGCACCATGTAATTGACAAACCATTATCTTTTGTGGTACGGAAAGGAAAACAGCATTATGTCTGTGACTCCAGATTGAAAATATATGAGACATCCATAAAAAATTTGCAGAGAGAAGCAGATGCCAATCTGATACTGGAACTGGCAAGGCTTGGGGAGCAGGAATTTGACAGGATTGATTTGGATGATGCCGTGCTGACACCCTATGTAAAAGGCAGAATCAACGTGTCTCGCTGCAATAAGTCATGTCCTTATTCGCTTTTATGCAGATTTATGAATTTTAAGAAAAAGTGCATGACGGATAATTTTGATTTTCAGATTACGAACCATAATTATATCCTTGCCGATTTGATTGGACAGAAGCAGGGCAGAAAACCTCTTTTTCCGGGATATGGGGCAATGGTGTTTGATGAGTCCCACAAGCTGATAGATGCCGCAAGACAGATGTACAGCACGGTCTGGGACGAGCAGGATGCGGAATTTATCGTGGGATTGAGTGAAGTGAACAGAAGAACCACAGGCATGGATGAACTTACTGTATTGCGGAGTCAGCTTGCGGAATATAACAGACAGATATTTGACAGACTGGCGGGAGATTTAGCAGGAAACCACACCAGAGAGGGAAACAGGATTGAAATAGTGATAGGTTCCATGGAAAAAATTTACATAAGGCACATGGCAAAGGCTTTAGAGCAGCTTCCCTTATCCTATCAGGAAAACAGCGGACAGAAAATGCGGATGCAGGGCCTGAAAAAGCGTTGTCAGGAGCTGACGGACAAGCTGACCGTATTTCTAAACAGCGGAAATGCAATCTGCTGGATGGAAAAGAGGGAGAACGGCAGGCTTGCCCTGTGTGCGATTCCAATGGAACTGGAACAGATTTTATTCCGTGACATCTGGAGCAGACCGATACCGGTTATTATTACGTCCGGCACAATGTCAGTCCGGGGTGATTTCAGTCACTTCAAGAGAATGACAGGGCTTTCCTTTGCAGCTTTATCAAGAATCATGGAAACCAGCAAGCCCTCACCCTTTGATTTTCAGAGTAACGGTCTGCTCTATATACCGGAGCGTATGCCGTTTCCGAATATCCGGGATGACAGATACATACAGGCGGTCATGGCGGAAATATTGCAGATAGTGTCTGCCACTCATGGACATACCCTGATCCTTTTTACATCCTATTGGCTCATGGAAAGGGTGTTTTATGGTCTGAAGGAGCAGCTTTCTGATTATCCGCTGTTTCTCATGGGCAGAGGTAGACTGGATGTAATAAGTAGCTTTAGAAGAAGCGGAAACGGAGTGCTGTTTGCCAGTGACAGCGCCGGAGAGGGAATTGACCTTGCAGGGGATATCCTTTCCAGCCTAATTGTAGTAAAACTGCCGTTTCCCGTGCCGGATCCGGTCATGGAATACCAGAGAAACCAATATGAGGACTTTGATTTATACCGCAGGGACATCATTATCCCGGAAATGCTGATTAAACTAAGGCAGTGGTTCGGGCGCGGTATCCGCCGGGAAAAGGACACGGCGGTATTTTCCATCTTAGACAGCAGGGCATCCCTGCGTGGCAGATACCGGGCGGAAATTCTGAATACCCTGCCCACCATGCCGGTGACGGACAGGCTCATGGATGTGGCAGACTTTATCATAAGGAAGAAAGCAGACAGTTATTTTATGGATAAGGAGTGGGAAGAAGAATGAAAATCATAGGAATCGTCGTAAGCATTGTAACGGGTGCTCTGCTTCTTATGGCTCTAGCAGCCTGTATTGCAGTTGTCAGGGCTGAGGAATGTATGAGAGCGATAGAAGAAATGAAAAGATTATAGAGGAATATCGAACAAGCTGGCTGTCATATAGTGAGATAAGCCAGCTTGCTGCTTCGTGGAGAGAAAAAATGGAAGAATGGGAAAAACTGAAGTCGGTTGATATACGAACAGTTAATCGAGATGGACTCATAGATGTAACAAGAATCCCGGAAGATGATTCAGACGATGTGGATAAAGAAATGCAGATGAGAACTTTTTTAAGAAATGTTAAAAATCCGTATTGCTTTATGGTAGGAGATGTAATAGTAAAATCTTCTTTTACAGAAGGAATCAGCCTGAAACAAAGATTACGGGAGTTGGCAGATGGAATATAGAATGAAAATTGCTATAAAGGTCTGGAAAAAAGGAAAGTTCTGTGCTAATATATGCATAGGACTAAATGAATAGAAACCACTTCTTATTTTTATAGCAGATTGTTCTGGCTAATATGAATAAGGAGTGTTTTTTATGCTATCAAACAACTTATCTAAAACATATCTATGCGGAGGTTATCTGCGTTTATCCAAAGAGGATGGGGATGTTGCCGGAAGTGAAACTCTGCAAAGCAACAGTATCGAAAATCAAAAAGAATATATTGAAGATTATTTACAAAGCAAACCGGAGATTAAGATTGTCGATTTCTATGTTGATGATGGTTATAGTGGCGTGAATTTTGACAGACCTGATTTTCAAAGAATGCTGCAGGATATCAAAGACAAGAAGATAGATTGCGTCATTGTAAAAGACCTGTCACGACTAGGAAGAAACTATATCGAAGTTGGAAAGTATATTGAGAGACTTTTTCCTTTACTGGGTGTACGTTTTATCGCAATTAATGATAATTTTGACAGTGCTGATGATACAGCGGCATCCAATAATATCATTATTCCTTTTAAGAATTTAATCAATGATGCGTATTGCAGGGATATTTCAATTAAAATCAGAAGCCATTTAGAAGTAAAGAGGAAACGTGGAGAATTTATTGGTGCCTTTGCGGTCTACGGATATATGCGAGGGAAAGATAAAAATAAACTGATTGTTGATCCTTATGCAGCAGAAATTGTAAAAGAGATATTTGGTATGAAGATGGACGGAATGAGCCAGCAGGCGATTGCGGATGAATTGAATAGTCTAGGGATTCTTTCTCCGGCAGAATACAAGAAAGAGCAGGGGAGCGGGTATAAGACGGTGTTCCAGACACACAGTAAGGCGAAGTGGACCGCAATGGCAGTTATGCGTGTTTTGACAAATGAGATCTATGTGGGAACTCTGATACAGGGAAAGGAGAGTACCCCTAATTATAAAGTCAAAGTGCGGGAAAAGAAGCCACGGGAAGAATGGATCCGGATTGAAAATGCACATGAGGCAATCATAAGCAGAGCTGATTTTGAAATTATTTCAGATATTATACAGAAAGATACAAGGGTAACAGCAGGAAAAAGAGCGGTCTCCATATATTCCGGTTATCTGGTTTGTGCGGATTGTGGATGCAGTATGGTAAGAAAGAAGGCATATAGCGGTTCTTTTGAATATGTATATTATGTCTGCTCTGGAAATAAGAAGAACAAAGATACATGTAGCAGTCATAGAATCAGTGAAAATGCCTTAAATCTTGCCGTAACAAAAACATTGCAGCTTCATTTGAAGCATTTGGCTGATTTACAGGAGAGTATCCTGTACATACGGAAAACATCTTGTAATTCAGACAAGATAAAAATGATGGTACTGCAATCCGAAAAAATAAAGGGAGATATTGAAAAGTATAATCGCTTAAAATTGGAATGTTATGAGGACTATAAAAATGAACTAATTACTCAGGACGAGTATCTGCTGTTTAAGAAGGAATTGCATAACAGAATAGAAGATACTAAGAAGGCTGCTACGGAATTGAGCAAGAAAAAAAGAATGCTATTAGATGACAGATATGAAAAAGAAAGTTTTATGGAGAAATTTTTGACAAGCAAAGATATAGAGTTAAAGCGTTCCTTATTCGTTCGGTTTATCAGTCAGATATATGTGTATGAAGATCATCGGATAGAGATTATCTTTCGCTATCAGGATGAAATTGAGCAATTAGCTGGACTGGTAGGTGAAATCAAGCAGGAAACGGCTGCTCGGGAGGTGATTTGATGGCACGAAAAGTCAGAAATCATCCGGTTCCGAGAGATAAGATGAGTGAGAACAAATTATCGGAACAGACCCCAAAAGTTAAAACACATGATTTTTCCGTTGCACTTTACATTCGGCTGTCTAAAGAAGATAGTGGAAAAAATAATCAAAATACAGTGGAAAATCAAAAGGCGCTTTTGGAAGATTTTGTAAAAGACAAGCCGGATATGAAAGTGGTTGATATTTATGTCGACAATGGATTTAGTGGAACAAATTTTGAACGCCCTGCTTTTCAGAAAATGATGGAAGATGCGAAACGAGGTAAGATTAACTGCATTATCGTAAAAGATCTTTCTCGTTTTGGACGTAGTTACTTAGAAGCAGGAAATTATTTGGAAAAAATATTCCCTTTCTTAAACATTCGGTTCATTTCTGTTACAGACCACTTTGATACTTTTGCCGTAATTTCTTCTGAAGATGGCAGGGGAGTAGCGAATGGGATAGAAATTCCGCTGAAAAATATTATCAATGAGGTGTATGCAAAGGACATTTCCAGAAAAGTAGGCTCTGCCATAGAAATTCAGAAAAGAGAAGGAAGATATGGCGGTGGAGTTGCTCCATACGGTTATCAGAAATCGAAAACTGTTAAGGGTAAATATGAAGTGGACGAGGAAGCCGCAAAGGTGGTGCGCTATATCTTTGAATTGCGCTTGGCGGAATATGGATATTGCAGTATTGTAAAGATTTTGAATGAAAAGGCAATAAAGTCACCCAGTGCATACCGCTATGAAAAAGGGATTGTTAAGAATGAGAAGATGAAGGATGTACTATGGAAAACTTATGCCATAGAGGATATGCTTCGTGATGAAGTGTATCTGGGAAATATGGTAAGAGGCAAGACGCATTCTGCCATGCACAAGGGAGAAAAGAGGCATCATGTACCGAGGTCGGAATGGATTGTTGTTCAGGGAACCCATGAGCCTATTGTATCCAGAGAACTGTTTGATGCAGTACAAGCAGTTAATGAAAAGAAAATACAGGAACATAAGAAAAAGTTGGAAAAAGCAAAAGGGCATCTAAAACGGGATAATTTATTTAAAGGAAAAATATTCTGTGGAGACTGTGGTATTACCATGGGGTGCAATGTCGGCAATCATAACTCCAAGAGTTACTATTGCACCAATTACAGAGAAAATGGTGCAATGGGATGTGTAAAAAAGTATATCAGTGCAAGAAAACTGGAAAAGGCAGTATTAGAAGCGGTTCAGATACACCTGAAAATATTCTTGGAAAGCAGAAATGCAATCCAGTCAAGAAACAAGGATGCTGAAATCGGAAAGAAGCGAAAGGTTCTTGAAAGAGAAATAAAAGACCTGGGGCAAAAAGAGGTACAGTATCAGCAGAAATTAAGCAGTATCTATCTTGATTATAAAGATAAATTGCTTACGGTTCAGGAATACTTCATGCTGAAAGAAAAATATCAGGCTACTTTAGCAGAACTTGAGGCAGACAGTAAAGAGAAAGCACTGCTTTTGAATGAAATGCAGGAGGATTATGGGGAGGATTTGGAACTATCTCAAGCAGCAGAGCAGTATGCTGGACAGAAGATAGTGACCCCAAATATGGTAGATGCCTTGATAGAACGGATAGAAGTGTTTGCAAAGGGGCGTATTCATATTGTATTTCGATTTGAGGATGAGTACCGGAGGTTATTAGAAAAGAAGTCTGATATGGAGCAGGAGGTGGCAAATTGAAAGAAAATTCCAATAATTTGAATGTTTATTGTAGCGGACGGACAGGAGCAGAAATGAAGATGTATATGCTTGCCAAATATATCCGGCTTTCCATGGAAGATTTAGATTTATGCAATTCTGAAGAAAAGGCAGAGAGTGTAAGTATCAGTAACCAGAGAAATTTCATAGATACCTTTATAGAGCAAGGAGAAGAATTTCAGGGAGCAGAAATCAAGGAATTTGTGGATGACGGATATTCCGGCACTAATTTTGACAGACCGGCGATAAAGGAGCTGCTCCGGTCATGCAGGCAGGGAGAAATAGATTGCATTATCGTAAAGGATTTGTCACGTTTTGGACGAAATTATCTGGAAGTTGGAGATTATTTGGAACAGATTTTCCCGTTTTTGGGTGTTCGTTTTATCAGCATCAATGATGGGTTTGACAGTAAAAATTTTTTCGGACAGACGGGTGGAATGGATGTCGCTTTTAAGAATTTTATCTATGAGATGTATAGCAGAGATTTGTCTGAAAAGGTAAAAAGCGGAGTTACAACCTGCATGAAAAGGGGTGAATATTACGCAGGTTGCATGGTGTATGGCTACCAAAAGTCATCAGATGGTAAAAGAATGGAAGTTGACGAGGGTGCAGCAGTTACTATACGGCGTATTTTTCAGGAGTTGGCGGATGGAAAAGATGCAAAAACTTTGGCAATCGAACTAAATGCAGAGGGAGTGCCGACCAGGCTGACTTATAAGCAGGCAAAGGGAGAGCAGCTTAACCGGCATTATAAAGCAGATATATGGAATCGTAACAAGATACATTCTATTATCCATAACCGGGTATATCAGGGAGATATGGTGTATCGAAAGGCGATCCGTACCCAAATTGGCTGTAAACAGAAGGTAAGACAGCCGGAAGAAAAATGGCTTGTGATACCGGATCATCACGAGGCGATTGTCAGTCGGGAACTTTTCAAAAAGGCGAATGACAGTATCAGAAAAGGGAAAATAGCGGTTTATGACAGTTCTGCTGTCCGCCGAGGAATTGTCTTTTGCGGATGCTGTGGAAATCGGTTAGAACTGCGGAAAACAAAGATACCTTATTATCTGTGTAAACGCAGAAATTTGCTGGACAATGCAAAGTGCAATGAGATTCGTATGGAAAAAGAACAGATTGAGCAGACGATAAGGACTATCTGGCAGGAACATTGTAGATTGTTTGCGACAATCCCTGTTTCCGAGCTCTTTGAAAAACAGCAGGAGAAGTCGAAACAGCAGGAAAATAGACTAAAACAAAGCTTAGAGCGTTTTCCTGCTGAAAAAATCAAGCTGTACGAACGGTTCCGTTCTGGTATGGTAAAGCAGGATGTATTCTTAAAAGAAAAGGAACAGTTAAGCAGGCAGGAGGAAGTAGTACGGAGAGAAATAGAGAAAGTCTCTGAACAGATTGATATGCAGGAGGAAAGGGAAAAAAACTATCGATGTGTTGCAGATCTTGTGAAAAGGTATGGAACGAGCGAAACATTGACAGAAGAGTTTATGAGGGAGATGGTGGAGAAAGTCATAGTATATGAAGATAAGCGGATAGATATTGTCTGGAAGTATCGGGATGAATTTGAAGAACTATTGTAAGAATTTGAAAAGAGGAAGCTATTATTAAACATGTTCTAAACCGTCTTTGTATTTTTTTGTGGTAACTTATTTGTAACAAGTGGCTATAGAGAAAAAGAACTTAGGATGAGTAGTAGAACTCATAATTCATATTTTTAATTGACTGTTTTTGAGGAAAATAGTAAAATAAAATGGTTTATTATATTATTTAATGAGGTGAAAGAATGTACGTTGATTTATTTGCTGGGTGTGGTGGGTTGTCATTTGGATTATATAATGCTGGTTGGCAAGGTCTTTTCGCAGTAGAAAAAAATGTAGATGCTTTCGCTACGTTAAAATATAATCTGATTGATCAACGGCATCATTTTGTTTGGCCCCAATGGCTTGAGATGACCAATATAGATATTAACGAACTATTATTGAATCATAAGGAACAATTAGTTGAATTAAGAAATCAAGTCGATTTGGTGGTAGGTGGGCCACCATGTCAAGGCTTTTCAATGGCGGGAAAAAGAAAAGGAAATGATATACGAAATAGACTATATAATACATATATTGAATTTGTAAAATTGGTACAACCTAGAATGCTTTTTTTTGAAAATGTTCATGGGTTTACAGTTGGATTTGAACGTAAATATAAAGGGCAGAAGCGGAAAGGAAAACCATATTCTGAAAAATTAGTTAAAAAACTTAAAAGCTTGGGGTATGATGTGGCATATAAAGAAATATTGATGTCTGATTATGGGGTACCTCAAAATAGGAAAAGATTTATTTTATTTGCAATAAAGGGAGGAAAGGCAGAACTTTTTTTTGAAAAATTAGATGCTAATAAAGCGACGTTTTTGAAACATAGAGGATTGATAGCACCAATATGTGTTAATGATGCAATTGGTGATTTGCAAAGAAAATATGGTGAAGTTCAAAGCCCGGATACTCCTAGATTTAATAATGGAGTTTATGGACCAATTAACTCAGCGTATCAGAAATACATGAGACATAATATAACGGGAATAGATATTCCGAATAGTCATAGGTTTGCCCAATCAAAGCCCAAAACAGTGGAAGTGTTTGAACGACTAATGGTGGCCTCAAATCAAGCAATACGAATCACTCCTAAAATGGAAATGGTGGAGGGATTAAAAAAGAGAGGAGTTACTCCATTAAAGGGAAACTGTATTTGTCCAACGGTTACATCTATTCCTGATGATTTTGTGCATTATTCAGAACCAAGGATTTTAACAGTTAGAGAGTGTGCAAGATTGCAAAGCTTTTCTGATGATTATGTTTTTCAGGGAAAGTATACCACTGGCGGAGCAAGAAGAAAAATAGAGGTTCCTAGATATACACAGGTTGCGAATGCAGTGCCCCCATTGTTTGCAGAACAGGTTGGAATTGTTTTGAGAGGAATGTAAATGAAAGAAAAAGTACAATTAAGTTTTAGCACAAATGCTAAACTAGAAAAACTAATTGGTCGGGAGTTAATAACGAATAATATTATTGCAATTTTTGAATTAATAAAGAATTCTTATGATGCTTTTGCCCATAGTGCGACAATTACATTTGATAATTTTGAAATTAATTCTTGTGATTTACAAAAGTTACGCCAAATGGATAAAGTTATTTCTACAAATGAATCCAAGATAATAATTAGCGATGATGGTGTAGGAATGTCTTTTGAAGAAGTAAAGACCAAGTGGATGGAGATAGGGACTACTAGTAAAGAGGATTTGTATTTACATGAGTGGCAAAAGCCTAACAAGGATGAAAGAGTAATAAATGGAGAAAAGGGGATAGGAAGATTTGGAGCAGACAAGTTGGGGGCTTTGTTACGGTTAATTAGTATCGGAGATAATGGATATGAAAAGACAATTATTGATATTGATTGGAATAAATTTGATAATCATGACAAACTGATACAAGACATAAAATTTGATTGCTCGGTTGAGAGATTTGAAACACCACAGAAGACAGGATTGCGCTTAGAAATAATGTCATTACGAGACAAGTGGACTCGAGCAGACATAGTGAAGTTAAAGAGACATTTGAGAAAATTAATTTCACCATTTTCTCAGGAACAAGAGAAATTTCAAATATATCTTAATTATAATAATAAGGAGTCAGAAAGGATTGTTAATGATTCGTTTGAATACGCAACAACAGGAATAGAAGCTTCTATTGATAAAGAGGGTTGTATGAATTATGAAATATTTTCACCGCTTGATGGTAAGAATATGGAGTTACAATTGCCCCCTCCAAGTTTTGGGCCGATACAATTGAGAATTTTATATATGGATAAGGCGGCTAAAAGTGCATTTACCAGACGGACAGGAATGACAACAAAAGATTATGGGAATATTAAGGTCTTTAGAGATAATTTTAGAGTTTTGCCTTATGGAGAGAAAGAAAATGATTGGCTGGGAATAGATAATAAGCATGCTCAAGGTGCATTTCGAACATTTGGTACGCGAGATTTAGTTGGGTATGTTCAAATCAGTAAAGTAGACAACCCCATACTTAGAGATGCAACAAGCAGGCAAGGGTTGAATGAAGATATAGACGAATTTGAGGATTTTAAAGACTTTATATGGCGTTGTATTGAAGTATTGCAGACATATGTTTTTAATCAAATAAAGCATGAATCTGAAAAGCAAGGGGAGATAATTAAAGGAAAAGTAAGAGAAATAAAGCAAGATATTACGGACTTTAAAAAAGAAATTCCTCTTTTATATGATGATATAAAAATTCCAGAAGAGGAAAAAAAATTGATTGTGTCTCGAACAACGGAAACATTAGAATCTATTAATCAAAATATACAGTTTGTTGAACAAGCGAATCGCCAATTATCCAGTCGAGTCAAAGTGATGGAAAAGATTGTTGGCGCTGAAAACAGATTGTATGATATGTTACATGCAATTAAAAATAGATTGTTTGCATTAGAGGCAATGATTACTGATGTTGAGACGGAAGCGAATAGTCGAGGGATATATTATGATAGAAAATTCGCAGATAAGATACTAATAGATATAGAAAAAATGGTTTTATCTGCTATGCGTCGCAGCTCGCCAAGAAGGAAAAAGCGAGATGTTGTAATATTGTCTTATTTTATCGAAGAGTTTATCGAAGAAAATAAAAAAATATACAGTGATGTTGATTTTGAATTTTCTGTTGATAACTATTATAGAATTTTTGTGAATGTTGAAGAATTGAGAATATCTCTTGAAAATCTTTTGGATAATTCAATCAAGGCAATGGTTTCAGAGAGAGAAAAGAAAATATATATATATATAACTAAAGAAGAAAAGAATCTGAAACTGTATTTTGAGGATAATGGCATCGGTATATCGAAAGAGAATGCACCGTTTATTTTTAATGTGAGTTTCACCACAACAAATGGGTCAGGCATTGGACTTTCAAATGTGCTAGATTTTATGAAAGATGAGGGAGGAGATATTAATCTATTAGAAACTGGAAAATTAAAAGGAGCCGCCTTTGAATTAACATTCCCGATAAAAGGAGGAATATCATGAGAAAATATAAAGTTTTGTTTGTTGATGATGAGGAAGATATTATTATTGGAATAATGAATGCTGTCAAAAATTTACTATCATTAAAGCATGGTTATGATATATCTTATTCTGTATTGAAAAATAGAAAAGATATTGAAAACATGAACGAAATTGCTGCTGATATAGTACTATTTGATTGTGCATTGGGAGCTGCAGCATTGGATTTCGGGAATAATGATGAAACAACCTTTGGAATTGAATTAATGCGTAGATTTCGAAAAAATAATGATAGAACGAAAATTATTTTCTATTCGGGCAGGTTTTCTATGAAAGGGTCGCAGTGTTATGATTTTACTCATGAAGAGATTTTAAGTTTAATCAATGAACTTCATATTTATAAAATGATTCCTAAAAGGGCAGAAAATATTGCTGATGCTATTTTGGAGGCAATCAATGAATTGGATGCTATTATTGTAAGTTTAGAGGATTTAAAAGAAGAATACGATAGTGCTGGAGAATTCTTTGTGGATAATAAATTGTATCCTATAGGAGATCTGATAGAGGAACTAAAGCGTGGAACAATAGTTGGAGAGGATTTTAGAAAGTCAATATTAAAAATGGTGCTTACCTATATGATGAAATTTGGTGGAGATGAAGAATGAATATATATGTTTATTGGAATAGAAATAATAATGATTGTACAAAAATATTTCATTTTATGTCTCGGAATGATGAACATAGTGTGGTGGAGTTTTTAGAGCAAGACAATAATCTTAGTATTAAAAGAATATATCAGCCGTTTGAGGATAAAAATGAAATACTCAAGGATATACAGCATAATGAATTAATTATTTTTCTGACACATGGAACAGAGAAACAAATTTTGAAATATCAGAATTCACCTGAAAGGAATTTAGAAGAATATGTATTGATAGATCAAAAAAATGCTAGTTTATTAAAAGATAAAGTGGTTTTGGCTTTTTGCTGTGCAAGTGCCAAAACATTAGGGAGATATTGCGTTTCTCCTCAAATAGGGTGTAAAGCGTATGTGGGATTTGAGAGTGATATTGTATATGATAATGGAAAAGCAGAAAAAACAAGGCATATTATATACGAATCTTATAAAATTGCATTTATGAAAGGTTTAAAATATGCTGTTAAAACGAAGTGCAGCATACAAGAGTACCATACGAAATTAGTTCTGTATTTAAGAAGGGAAGCAGCAAAAGCAATAATGAAATCAGAGAATCATTCTTTGCATAATATGTATAGTGGTACAATAGATGGTTTGGTAGCATTAGGGGATATTAAGCAAAGTTTGTTTCGATAGCTGTTCATGATAAATCGTCAAGTGCTAAGCAGATGATAGAATTAAGAAATGATGTAAAAACCTGCAGTAGTTTTTTGTCGTTCTCCAAAAGCAAATGGAGTTCATTATTGTAATAAGAAAGATCATCTGGGGATAAGCACAGAAAAGAAGAATCCATTAATAAGGATTCGATATATAAAAGTTCATTTTCGATTACTGTGATATTATTTTTACATAGTTGAATTAATAAAGAATAATTCTCATTTACTAATAATTTGCAATTATATGAAAGCATTCATAGATTCCTCCATATAATAGTATATGAAGGAATCTGTTATTTTATGCAAAGTTATTAAGTGATTCTTTAATATAGTGGATAATGAATCATACTATTATCTATTGTCAACCCTCAAATTAAAATTCTCTCAAAAAAATTTGGTCCTTACTTGACACCAGCAGACGATGGACCAAATCCGGATCATACGGAGACACTTTTGGAAGGTTTGAAAGAGCGGAATGTGAAGGCAACTTTTTTTCTTCTGGGTGCGGAGTGTGAAAAATATCCCGAGATCGTGAAGAAAATCCATGCAGACGGACATCTCATCGGCGTTCATTCCTATGAACATGTGAATCTTTCCAATCTCACGGATCAGGCGGCGATGGAGCAGGTGGACAAAACGGACCAGATTATTTTTGGACTGACCGGAGAACATGCGCAATATATCAGACCGCCTTACGGCTGCTGGAAATGCAATCTCGATTATGAGACAAAAATGATCGAGGTGCTGTGGGACGTCGATCCGCTCGACTGGAAGACAGATAATTCCAGCGTCATTGCAAAGCGTGTCATGGATAAAGTGCAGGAAAATGATATCATTCTGCTGCATGATGCCTCGGAATCATCAGTAAATGCAGCACTTCTGATTATTGATGAATTGCAGGGAGAGGGATATTCGTTTGTGACGGTCGAGGAACTGATATTGGAATAATTTACAAATGTAAAATGCTATGATAACAGAAACAGAGGTAACACATTGTATATTGTGTTACCTCTGTTTCTTGCTTTATATATCGGACAGAGTTTCCATTACTTAACCCCTTTTTTTAAAAAAATTTATTCAAGTATGTGAGGAGAAAAAATATGAACACAGCTCAGCCAATCCGCTCAGAACAGGAACTGAAAGATTTTATGAACTTTTACGAACAGGTACAGTATCATCCGAGAAATCAACTGCTGCTTACGATGGGGCTGAATACCGCATTAAGAATTTCGGATCTTCTTTCTTTACAGTGGAAGCAGGTATATGACTTAGAAAACCGGAGCGTAAGAGAACATCTGCTTCTTGTGGAGGCAAAGACCGGAAAAGCATCGAATATTTATCTGAATGAAAAAATAACTGTCCAGTTGCAAAAGTATTATCAGTTTTTAGCGTCTGGACGCAGTTTCAAAATCAGTGGGGATGCGTATCTTTTCTGTGGAAAAGACGCAGATCCAATCTCAAGGGTACAGGCTTACCGGATTATCCGCAAGGCGGCAGAAAACAGCGGTCTAAGCGGCGTGATCAGCCCACATTCCTTACGGAAAACATTTGGATATTATGCGTGGAAGCAGGGAGTCCCACCGGTACTTCTCATGGAGATTTACCATCATTCCTCTTTTGACATCACCAAACGTTATCTTGGGATCGAGCAGGATGACAGGGACGAGGTTTTCCGCAAAATCTGTTTATAAAGGACAGGATTTTCTTTCCAATAAAATATCTGAACAATATGCATTGTGATCAATGTAGCTTCATGATTCCGGAACGCAAAACAGAGGTAACACAATATACAATGTGTTACCGGTATCTGAAACGGATGGAGTACCATTTTTAATATACGCAGTATTTATGGAAAAATACAAAGCCACATGGAGGTTACAATGCTTAAATTATCTTTAAAACCGGGAGAATACATTGATATAGGAGAAAATATCCGTGTCGTTTTTTCCGGTGGTTCTGCAAATAACATTCATCTTCTTGTAGACGCACCACGCGAATACAATATTGTGCGCAGTAATTCCATGAAGCAGAAGGACAAAAAAGAATACTATCGTGAGCAGACAATCTCTGAGGAAGCAAAGCGTGAGATTGCAGAAATCTTAATGCGTGAGAAGCACGCAGCTTCTGAGATAACGGACAGACCGGCTGCAAAAAAAGCCATTTACACAGTCAGCCACAGACGGTAATAATGCCATGCTAACCTAGGGGCGTGGTTTATTATACAGGCACTTTGTGCCAAAATCCTGATTTTTTTCAGGGAAAAGGGAATGGAATCCCGAAAATAAAAATTATTTTAGCGGCAGAATGACCGCAACACACGGAGGTAAAAATTATGGTAGTACAACACAACTTACAGGCAATGAACGCCAACAGAATGTTAAACGTTACAACAGGACAGCAGGCAAAATCCACAGAGAAGTTATCTTCCGGTTATAAGATCAACCGTGCAGCAGATGACGCAGCAGGACTTTCTATTTCTGAGAAAATGAGAAGCCAGATCCGCGGCTTAAACAAAGCATCTGACAACGCACAGGATGGTATCTCTCTGATCCAGACCGCTGAGGGCGCATTAAACGAATCACACTCCATCTTACAGAGAATGAGAGAGTTATCCGTACAGGCTTCCAACGGTACAGAGACAGATGACGACCGCGAGGCAGTACAGAACGAGATTTCCCAGTTACAGGAAGAACTGACAAGAATTTCTGAGACAACAGAGTTCAACACGATGAAGCTGTTGGATGGTTCCCAGAGTGGAAGTACATCTTCAACCGGGTCAGGTCCGAAGTTTGGTGTTGTAGATGCAACATTAGACGGTGCACTTGTAACATCTAACGTGAAAGGTATTAAAGTAGCAACAGCAGCTTCCACAACAACAAAGGCAGGTCAGGAGACTGCTATCTGGGCTGCTGATGGAAAGACATTAACTTTAAATCTTTCGAAAAATAAGGTATATACACAGGACGAAATTGATGACTTGATCGCAAATGCAAAACAGGAAGACAGTACCGCAACTGGTGCACCGGCTGAAGTGAAAGTATCTTTAAAGAATGGTATTTTTAATGCAGATGCAGACACAACTGCTGGAACTGTAACAGCCGGTGGTGTGAAGGCAGTATCTGATGATGGAACTGTAACTGGATTTGTTGGTGCAGATACAATTTCATTTACGGCAAATAAGTATGGAGCAGAGTTCAATGATACTGTGTTTAAATTTGCATTCGATAAGGCGGCAGGCAAAGAAGAAGTAGAGACAAATACAGCAATTGAAATCAGTGGAACAAATACGGTAACAAATGGTGAGTATACAATTCATCTTGCAGCAGGTAAAGAATATACGGCAGAAGATTTAGAGGATATTCTTAAAACGGCAGGATTCGACTTTGATGTTAAATTAAGTGGAAATACACCAGATGAGCCAAATACTTTATTTGCAACCAGTGGCGCATCATCGGTGAGCGATATTACAATGGGTGGTGGCACCGCCGGAGCTGGTCTTGGAAGTACAGATGCTATGTGGGGTCAGGCTGGTTATGACAGTGTATCTTCTGGTGCCGGCATTACCTTGCAGATTGGTGCAAATGAAGGTCAGACCATGAGTTTCTCTATCGATGACATGAGTGCAAGAGCACTTGGCGTAGATGGCAACAAAGTTGATTTAAGCACACAGTCCGGTGCCCAGAAAGCTACTACCACGATTGATGCAGCAATCAAGAAAGTTTCTGCACAGCGTGGTAAAATGGGTGCAATCCAGAACCGTCTGGAGCACACCATCAGCAACCTTGATACAGCAGCAGAGAATACCCAGACTGCAGAGTCCCGTATCCGTGATACAGATATGGCAGAAGAGATGGTTGAGTACTCCAAGAACAACATTCTTGCACAGGCAGGTCAGTCTATGCTTGCACAGGCTAACCAGTCTACACAGGGTGTTCTTTCTCTGTTACAGTAATTACAGATACCATAAGACAAACAACAAAAAGTCTGACCGCATCAGCGGCCAGATTTTTTGTTGTTGTGCGCCTAGCGGCGCACGTTTCTAATGGGTTAAAGTCCCGAATCCGCCCGGTAGTGGGAAGGATATAGCCGAAGGTAAGGGTGTCCATCGTGAGATGGAATTTATTCGGAATGAACAGTAATATATTTTTGTTTTCGACTGTTTGGCTTATCTGGAATAGTCATTTTAAGCTGGCCACTTGCCAGTAGAGGATTCAAATATTTTCTTGTAAAATAAGTGAGATTTCGATAACCAATAAACGAGCAAATTTCGTGTTTGCTTTTTTCTGTTATACAAAAATCCAAGACTGCGTGTAGGATGTCCTGTGATTTATCTTGATCACTAACTTGGTCACAATCTTGGTCACTGACTAAGTCTTTCTGACTAAGATGGTAATTCACATTTTTCAAAATAACTCTGAAATCTGTTGCTGTCGAGAAGAATTCAGGTTTATATATTTCTGAATATCCTGGTAATTTTTCAGTTTCACTGACGATTTTTCGTAGACCACTTCCACGGCGTTCCATGTATTTCATGCGGTGGAACAGGTCAGCAATCACAGGGTTTCGTCGCATCGAACGAATACTGTAAATATCGTATTCCTGAATTGAGCCGCCGCCAAACATACCGCCTGGAGATGTGATTTCCACCCGATCATCAAACATATCAATGTGGACTTCGCTGCCAAGCACAATATAATCACGATGGATGAGAGCGTTGACAAGGGCTTCTGTTACAGCTCGTTCAGCATAATCCGGCTTGTCTACCCGATACTGAGCTTCTTTGACAAAACGGACTTTCGAATTATTGCGAATAAATTCACTGCCGCTTTTCAGTAAATAAATCAAATTCCCCTCGTATTCCTTATCATCCAGCGCATCATCAAAGATAGAGCCTTTTTCCAAGCCATTCCACCGGGTACAGAACATACGGGAGTTATAAACTGTGTGCTGATCGGTCATGAGCTTTCCGGCATTGGTCAGGAATCCATTTTTGTCAGCCAAACCGAAGGAGACATAATCGGATGGCTCAAAGCGGAGACCAGTCCGTTCCAGATAGGTTGCTTCCAGAAGTGTAAAGCTGTAATCCTTTTTTACCGCGTCTGTTGTTAGGGTATCAAAGGACTGATTGGTTCCCTTTAAGATCAATTCATTTACAATGTAATCCGGGGCAATTACGCTTTCATTTCCAACACGGATATATGCTTCCATCACGCCGTCTGCCTTGTAATAATAAGGGGTGCTGCGGCCGGGAGAAACCTCCAGAGCTAATAGATTTTTATCATCTTCCTGTAATGGTTTTAAGATAAACTGAGGTAATGGTGTGATTCGTTCTTTGATTAAGCGGCTGATCGCCTCAGCATCCTTTTGAACATCGGACAAGCCGATAGGTTTCCGGTCATCAGAGATTCCGAAAAACAGAGTTCCGCCGATTCCATTAGAAAAGGAACTGACACTTTTTAACCAGCTTTTGGGTTTCTTTATTTCAAGTGCAACTTTGAAATCACATTCGGTTGCTTCGGCAATTAGCTGTTCTATCATAAAATCCCTCCTTTGAGGTATTGGTAGTTTCTTTATATTATACCCATAAGGAGAGTTTATTTCAACGATAGGCACAAAGAGTTCAGAGAAAATATTTTGAGAGGATGGCGGTAGACACCGCCTCCTGCTCGTTGGGTATCCCCACATAAAACAGGTTGCTTTTGCAGGGCTATGTATGCAATAATATCATTAAATTCAGAAACATGACACAGGTCAAAATGACAATATAGGTAATTGCAAAACTTATAGAAAACATAATTAAATTGTGGAAAATAAGATAAAATGAAATATCCACTTGTCAAACATGGCAAATTCATGTAATGTAGTAATTGCGATGAATTTTCACGAATAAAATCCGTCATATTTTTGAAATGAAATACTAAAAATTGAATTTATGATCTCAAATATTGCAAGTTTTGAAATCAGAATATTCAAAATGGTCAAGTGTACGCAGTACACGGACAAAAAGAAAGGCTTTTCGTATGGATTTATTTGATTATATGAGAGAACAGAACAGAGAAAAGGAGTCGCCATTAGCTTCCAGACTTCGTCCAACCACGCTGGATGAGATGGTGGGGCAGCAGCATATTATCGGAAAAGATAAGCTGCTTTACCGCGCAATCAAGGCTGACAAGTTAAGTTCCATTATTTTATATGGACCGCCGGGAACCGGGAAAACGACTTTGGCAAAGGTCATTGCCAATACCACAAGTGCTGAGTTCCTTCAGATCAATGCAACTTCCGCCGGGAAAAAAGACATGGAGGATGTCATTGCGCAGGCGAAGAACAATCAGGGCATGTACGGAAAAAAGACGATCCTGTTTATCGATGAGATCCACCGGTTCAACAAGGGACAGCAGGACTATCTCCTTCCGTTTGTGGAAGACGGAACCGTGATCTTAATTGGTGCAACAACCGAGAATCCATATTTTGAGGTGAATGGAGCGCTTTTGTCCCGTTCTATTATTTTTGAGCTGAAGAATTTGTCAACGGAAGATATTAAGACACTGATCCTCAGGGCGGTGAATGATAGGGAAAAAGGAATGGGCGCTTACGATGCAGTCATTGAGGAAGAGGCACTGGATTTTCTTGCGGATGTGGCAAACGGAGATGCAAGAGCAGCGCTCACAGCGATCGAACTTGGCATTCTGACAACGGAGCGGAGTGATGATGGAAAAATCCATATCACACTTGAGGTTGCCAGTGAATGTATCCAGAAACGTGTGGTGCGCTATGATAAAACAGGGGATAACCATTACGATACAGTCTCTGCGTTTATCAAAAGCATGCGGGGCTCTGACCCGGATGCAGCAGTTTATTATCTTGCCAGGATGCTTTACGCGGGGGAAGATATTAAGTTTATCGCAAGAAGAATTATGATCTGCGCAGCGGAGGATGTGAGCAATGCCGATCCGATGGCACTCGTTGTCGCAACATCGGCAGCACAGGCAGTTGAGCGTATCGGTATGCCGGAGGCACAGATTATTTTGTCGCAGGCGGTCACGTATGTGGCAAGTGCGCCAAAGAGCAACTCGGCAGTCAATGCGATCTTCGATGCGATGGAAGCAGTAAAGAATACGAAAACAGCGCCGATCCCGGTACATTTACAGGATGCACACTATAAGTCATCCAGAAAACTGGGGCATGGTGTTGGATATAAATACGCACATGATTATCCGGATCATTATGTGGAGCAGCAATATCTGCCGGACGGACTGACAGACCGGAAGTTTTACGTTCCGGGTGAGAACGGCTACGAGAAGAAGATCCGTGAATATTTCAAAAAGATCAAGGGTGAGCCAGAAGAGGAGTAAGAGAACATTCCGGGCATGAGATGCTCTCTGTTTCACAGGATGATGAGCAGAGCACATTTTTCCGGTATTGGATCTTTACATATATTAAAAAGCAGGAGGAATTAGAGATGAAGTCCTACGAGGAAATGACAAAAGAAGAGTTATTGAAAGAGAAGGAAGGTTTGGAAGCGGAATACAAAAAATTCCAGCAGAGAGGCTTAAAACTTGATATGTCCAGAGGTAAGCCATCGCAGGAACAGTTAGATCTTTCCATGGGAATGATGGATGTACTGACTTCCGGTGTTGATCTGACCTGTGATGATGGTACAGACTGCAGAAACTATGGTGTGCTGGACGGTATCAGTGAAGCAAAACAGCTTATCGGTGATATGATCGAGTGTAATCCGGACAATATCATCATTTATGGTAACTCAAGCCTTAACATTATGTATGACACCATCTCCCGTTCCATGACGCACGGTGTAATGGGAAATACGCCATGGTGTAAATTAGATAAAGTAAAATTTTTGTGCCCGGTACCGGGATATGACAGACATTTTGCGATCACAGAATATTTCGGCATTGAGATGATCAACGTGCCGATGCTTCCGACCGGACCGGATATGGATATGGTGGAAGAACTCGTAAGCAAAGATGAGGCAATCAAAGGTATCTGGTGTGTGCCAAAATATTCAAACCCACAGGGAATCACTTATTCCGATGAGACAGTCCGCCGTTTTGCAAGATTAAAACCGGCAGCAAAAGATTTCCGTATTTACTGGGATAACGCATACTGCGTGCATCATTTATATGATATTAACCAGGATCATCTGATCGAGATTTTAAAAGAATGCAAGAGAGCAGGAAACCCGGATATGGTTTACAAATTCTGTTCTACAAGCAAGATCACATTCCCAGGTTCCGGTGTGGCAGCGATCGCAACTTCTGCCAACAACTTAGAGGATATCAAGAAACAGTTGAAGATCCAGACCATTGGCCATGATAAGGTAAACCAGCTGCGCCATGTCCGTTTCTTCAAAGACATCCACGGAATCACAGAGCATATGCGCAAGCACGCAGATTCTCTCCGTCCAAAATTTGAAATGATTCTGGATACATTTGAAAGAGAGTTAAAAGGACTTGGAGCCGGAAGCTGGTACAGCCCGAAGGGTGGATACTTCATCACATATGAGACACTGGATGGATGTGCAAAAAATGTTGTGGCAAAAGCAAAAAAAGCAGGGGTTGTGATGACTCCGGCGGGTGCGCCTTTCCCATATGGAAAAGATCCGCATGATTCTGTCATCCGTATCTCACCATCCTATCCAAGCCTGGAAGATCTTACGACTGCGATCGACATCTTTGTTGTCTGCGTCAAGCTTGCAAGCATTGAGAAGCTTTTAGGAGAATAATAGTAAGTTTTTAACCGCTGAAAAGCAAAAGAAAAAGACCTGTGTGTACAATGTCATGATGTTCGCATGACATAGGTACACGCAGGTCTTTTTTATGAATTATGCCTCAGTGGAAGCATCCTCTGTTCCGTTTTTCCATTTGTTGAATTTCTCGACAACTGCGTCGTAGGTTCTCTGGGAAATATCCGGAAGTTTATCTCCCCATGCTTTGGTTGCCTGTTCGAAACCTTTCTTGAAAGCTTCTAACATAGCGTCTGCCTTGTCAGGATCATCACCGGATAAAGCTTTTGCAAAATCAAGAATACGGTCGGAAGTCTGCTCTACACCCCAGTAACCGTCGTCTGCGATATCTGCCTGTGCCTGTGCTTTCACATCGGCTGATACAGTAAAATCACCTTTTGCAAGGAATTTCCACATATCATCTGCGGTGCCGATCGCAACACCCTGCTTGGTCATCATCTGCTCAACGATGCTGCGGAGCTGTGCAGTGCGCTGCTCTGCGTCAGCTTTTAACTTTGCAACGATCGCTGCGTTGTCGGTCTTGCTTGTTGTTTTATTGGAAGCCTTATCTGTCCTGGAGTCAGAACTCTTCTCATAAATGACACCGGAAGCTGTCTTGGAAGAATCTGTCTTTTTCGTTGTCTCGGATGTCTTTTCTGCTGTTTTTGTTGTTGTCTGTGTAGATGCTGCTGCGGCAGCAGTCACAGTGTTAATGGAATTGATTGCCATATGATCCTCCTTGTCTGGCGAAGCTGGATGCGTTTGTTTTTACAGAAAACAAAATGTTCAGCCACCTGAATGAATAGTTATTAACCTTCCATGGTTCTGTTAATTATATCGGACTGGCAAAGAAAAAAGTTTAGTGCCGATTGACCTTTGGGACATAAAATGATAAGATACTAATTGTATACAAAAAACATAAAAAAAACAAGTTTTATTTTAAGTACAATCAATGTGTGTTAGCGACGATTTTGGTAAGGAGAAACTAACCGATGAAGGATATTTCAGTAAAGGCGCTGGCTAAGATCAATCTTGGGCTGGATGTGGTACGAAAAAGAGAGGATGGTTATCATGAGGTCCGCATGGTGATGCAGACCATTCATTTGTTTGACAGGCTGGAGATCTCGAAGAATACTTCCGGTGAGATCACGATGGAAACGAATCTTTCTTTTTTGCCGACGAATGAGAACAATCTTGTCTATAAAGCGGCAAAGCTTTTGCAGGATGAGTTTGCGATAAAAGATGGCGTGCATGTATGGCTGCACAAATACATTCCGGTAGCAGCAGGAATGGCAGGGGGAAGCACGGACGCAGCGGCAGTGTTATATGGTATGAACCAGATTTTTGATCTGGGACTGACAAGGGAAGAACTGATGGAGCGCGGTGTGAAGATCGGTGCAGATGTTCCGTACTGCATTATGCGGGGAACGGCTTTGGCAGAGGGCATAGGAGAGAAGCTTTCGAAGCTTCCGCCGATGGTGAAATGTCCTGTTTTGATCGCAAAACCGCAGATCAGTGTTTCTACTAAGTTCGTCTATGAGAATCTGAAGTTAGGCTCTGATATGGTACACCCGGATATTGACCGGCTTGTGGCAGATATCAGAGAGAAAGATTTATATAAAATTGCAGCAGATATGGAAAATGTCTTAGAGACAGTGACAATCCCGGCTTATCCTGTGATCGCAGACATCAAAGATCACATGATGGAGCATGGCGCTGTGAATGCCATGATGAGTGGCAGTGGTCCGACGGTTTTCGGTCTTTTTGACAAGGAAGCGATGGCAGTAGAGGCATACGAGGCGATGAAAGCCTCCGGTCTTGCAAAACAGGTATATTTAACGAGTATTTATAATAACGCGCGTAAGTAGAAAGGCATGGTATCAAAGATGACAGAAGATTTAACATTGAATATGGATGCGTATCTTCCGCTGAGAGATGTTGTGTTTAACACGTTAAGAGAGGCTATTTTGAAAGGGGAACTGAAACCGGGCGAGCGGTTGATGGAACTGCAGCTTGCAGCAAAACTTGGCGTCAGCCGTACACCGATCCGTGAGGCGATCCGTATGCTTGAGCAGGAGGGACTTGCCGTTACGATCCCAAGAAAAGGCGCAGAGGTTGCAAAAATGACGGAGAAGGATATGGAAGATGTCCTTCAGATCCGTGAAGCGTTGGACGAGCTTGCAGCTAAAATCGCATGCGAACAGATTTCTGAGGAGCAGTTAGAGGAACTGGTTGCGACCATGCATGAGTTTGAGGAATCCACTAAGACAGATAATGTGAAAAAAATCGCAGAGGCGGATGTGAAGTTTCACGATATTATTTATCAGTCAACCGGAAATCCGAAGCTTGTGAACATGCTCAATAATCTCCGTGAGCAGATGTACCGTTATCGTGTAGAATATCTGAAGGATGAGAATAATTACCCGACGCTCATGAAGGAGCACAAAGACATCGTGGAGGGATTAGTCCGCAAAAATAAAATGCAGGTGACAGAGACAATGCACCAGCATGTGAAGAATCAGGCAGTCGCAGTTAAAGCTATGATCCAGGAGCAGGAATAAGAAGTGACCGCCCGAAGGACAGGAAAACTGCATAAAAAATGGAAAACCGTACAGACTAGAAAGAGGATAAGCATTTGCTTATCCTCTTTCGTATTTTTTTTAACAATTAAACGGCAAAACTCCAATCTTCACTGTGAATATTATGAAAAATGAACAAAATTTTCGAAGACACGCTTTCGCTACGTGTCGCTCACAGCGGTACTAAGAAGCCAGTCACAACATAGCGTTGTTCCTGCCTTCTAAGGACCGGTGGCTCCCCAGTGTCTTCTCAAGCTTTTGTTCATCTTTCATAATTATTTACTGTATTTGGGAGTTTTGCTGGCAGTTTTTTTAATAGAAGAAACAAATAGAAAGGAAACAAACTGCAAATGTCGGAGAATAGTAAGCGTCCGGTGTCGACGGATTTAACGCAAAATATAGAGGAAATGGAATTTTATTTTCATGACTGTGCGGACATCAAAAAGAAGCAGATGAAGCTTGGCAGGAATCAGGATACCGCCTGCTATCTGACCTTTATTGAAGTGTCCGTGGACATGGGAACGTCCGCACTCGGAGAGACTTTAAAATACTTAAATGGACTGACAAGGGATGAGATTCTTTGTACACTGCAGGAAAATGCGCTTGGAATTTCGGATGCAACATATTTTTCGACCATTGAGGAGGCTGTGAGCGGCCTGCTCACCGGGGAGGCAATCCTTTTTGTGGACGGTTTTGACCGGGCAGTAAAAATACCGGATGACGGTTATCCGAATATGGGGATCACAGAGGTGGATTCCGAAAAAGTAATCCGCGGTTCTAACGAAGGTTTCTGCGACTCTGTGAAGCAGAATGCGGCGCTGATCCGGAAAAGGATCCGCTCGCCCCGTGTGAAAGTGAGGGGACTGAAGGCCGGGATCAGATCGAACACGAACGTCTACCTTGTGTATGTGGAAGACCTTGCAAACCCGGGACTTGTAAAAGAAATTGAAAAGAGGCTGCAGGATTTTACAATCGATGGGATATTAGACAGCGGAATGTTAGAACAGCTGGCAGAGAAAAAATGGTATTCGCCATTTCCACAGTTTCAGACAACGCAGCGTCCTGACCGGGCGGCCATGGCGGTATTAGAGGGCAGAGTGATCGTGATGTGCGATAATTCGCCGATCGGACTGATACTGCCGACGGACTACAATTCATTTATCCGCACCAGTGACGATTATTACAGCCGCTTTGAGATTGCGACTTTCGGGCGGATCCTGCGTTATCTGGCATCCTTTTTTGCAATGACGCTGCCGGGATTTTATCTTGCGGTGACTAATTTTCATACACAGATACTCCCAACCACACTACTTTTGTCGTTTGCCGAGGCGAGGCAGGGTGTCCCCTTTCCGGCAGTCGTGGAAGTGCTTATCATGGAATTGTCGTTTGAACTTTTGCGGGAGGCGGGCGTGCGGCTTCCCGGTGCGATGGGAAATACCATCGGGATCGTGGGCGGTCTGATCATCGGACAGGCAGCAGTCGAGGCAAATCTGGTCAGCCCGATCGTGGTGATTGTCATCTCTTTTACTGCGCTATGTTCTTTTGCAATACCGAACGAAGAATTTGCCACAGCCTTCCGTATCCTGAAATTCTTTTTTATTGCGGTCTGTGCGTGGCTTGGCTACTTTGGCATGCTCCTCGGACTGCTTGCGGTACTCACACATCTGTCGCATCTGACAAGCTTTGGTATTCCGTATCTCATGCCGTTTGTGGGAGCAGATTTGAACAATTACGAGGATGAGCGGGATTTTATCTGGCGGCAGCCTTTCCGGAAACTGCGCAAACGTCCGATTTATGCAAATCCGAAAGAGCGGACAAAGCTGACGTTTTCAAAGAAGAGATAGGTTGAGAAAAGTTTTTATCTTAAGATAAATGGAAATCTGATGAAAAAATGCGCAGATGTTAGAAGAGATAGGGGGAAGTATGTTCTCAGAAAACAATCAAATTTCAGGCAGACAGGTGTTCCGCCTTCTGACGTATGACTTTCTTGGAATGGGGACGCTGCTACTGCCGACAATGCTTGCAGATACGGCAGGGCGCGACGGGATTTTTTGCATTCTGGCGGGGATTTTGTCCACATTTTTGTACTTGAAATTATTGAGATATCTGTTGAAAGGCATGAAAACAAGTTATCCCGACTTTTTGAAGCAGAAGTGTGGAAAAGTATGCGGTTATGTGCTCTGGGGCGGATATTTTCTGTATTTTATCCTTATGGCTTCGTACACGGCGTATCTGTTTTCCACGCTGATGTTAAATGGTCTTGTGGAAAACGTCAGCTTTTATCTGGTGCTGATGTTGATATTACTGCTCGCATTTTATGGAATGGCAGGTGGGATCGAGGGCAGGGCAAGAGTGTACGAGATACTGTTCTGGTTTCTGATGATACCGCTTTTTCTGATGTTATTTGCGGCATGCAGGGAGGTGAAGCCTGCCTACTGGAGCCCGGTTTTTATGGCGGATGGAAAAGAAGTGTTAAGCGGCAGCTATTATGTGCTGTTCTGTTATTCCATGGTGTCGATCGTGCTGTTTCTGAAAGAATATGTTGCGGATTGCAGGAAATGCGTTGGCGCAGCAGAAAAAGCGGTCTGGTTTTCCGGCGGAGTATTTGCTGTGCTGTATCTGATCCTGATCGGGCTGTTTGGCGTCGAGGCACTGGCTCAGATGAAATTTCCGGCGGTCACGATGATGAGCCGCGTGCAGGTGACGGGCGGATTTTTGAAGAGAACGGATGCTTTTATGTTTAGCATCTGGTTTTTTACGCTGTATGCGATGTTAAACAGCATGGTTTTTTACAGTGGAAATCTGGCTGCAAAAGTGATCCGTGACTGCGGCGGTTATCTGGAAGGGAAAAAAAGGATGCTGCCGTATCTCATTCTGCTTCTTCTGGTGTATGGCGTGACAGTGCTGTTTTACAGAAATCAGCAGTTTTTGGACTGCGTGACATTCCTGCTGTGGAAGATTGGAACACCTTTTGTCGTTGGCGTGCCGGTACTGTTGTGTCTGACCGGAGAGAGAAAAAAACATAAGAAAAAAGTGCGTGTGCTGGTGCTGGTATGTTTTTTGTTTGGGTGTCTTTTCTTACAGGGGTGCAATGTCGCAGAACTTGAGGATAAGGCATTCCCGGTTCTTTTGAATATCAGAGATCAGGACGATTTCCAAAATGTGTGGCTGAATCATGAGTATGCAGGAAACAAAGAGGTGGATTACAACCATTTGAAAGTGGTGCTCATTGAGAGGTCTTTTCTGGAAAAAGAGGCGGAAGTGGAAGATATGCTATCCATGCTGGAACAGGAAAAAGAGGTTCCGTGGAACGCTTATGTGATGACGACGGAAAGCTGTGACCGTCTGGCGCAGACCGAAGGGAAACTTGACACGCTGCTTGGAAATTATCTGGAAGAACTGCTGGAAAACACATCGGGCATTGACCAGAAAGCGTACCCGACGCTTGGCATGCTCTATGAGGAGCGGGCTAATCACTTAGAGACACTTTATATTCCTTTTGTGGATATAGAGGGAGAGCAGTCCGGGGCAGTGCAGGATGATACCGGGAAACCGCAGATTACAGCCTACGAAGTCTGGAAACGTGGAAGGGCGGCAGGGCTTGTCGATACGGATACTGCGCGTGCAGCATTCTTCACGCAGAACTTTGCGGATGATTACACCTTGCAACTTGCACCGGAACTTTATGTGAAAGTGGATGCAGCTTCCTGCCGAGTCAAAGAAACGGAAAAAATCGGTGCCGGAGGTCTGACAGAGCAGATTGTCACAGTGACCGTGACCGGAGAAGGCGAAATCTTAAGCGGCACAGTGTCTGCAAGTGAAAAAGAGCAGCTTCTCAACACCCGGATGGAGGACTATCTGAATGCGATCGCTGCACATGCACTTGAGAAAGAAATCGATATCACTAACAGTTACCGGAATCTCGGCGCCGATAACCGCACATGGTATTTTAAGTATCAAAACACTCCTGCCGCTTATGAGAAAGACATCAAAATCCAGTATCTGGTAAAAATAAACTGGAAATCGGAATAAATGTAAAGTTTTTGGGAATCATTCAATGTAGGGATAGAAGGTCGATGAGCGAAACTCGAATTTAGGTTATGAAGATTGCGAAAAATGAACAAAAATATTCAAGACACGCTCCCGCTATGTGTCACTCGCAGCGGTACTATATTTCTGTTTATTTTTCGCAATATAACATATTCTATGAGCGAGTTTCGCAAACGCCTATATTTTGGCAAGTGAAAAGGAGATTTGAATTATGGCAAAAAAATGGATCGGATACATAGGAGTTGGAAGTCTGATGTGCGCTGCATTGGGATGCGGTATTTTGTATACAAGACAGGCGAGACTGCAGCAGGCGATTTCGGACAAAGTGCTGCGGTTTCATGTGCTGGCGAACAGCGACAGCGAGGCAGACCAGAACTTAAAGCTTGCAGTGCGTGATGCGGTGGGAAGTTTTATGCAGGAAAAACTGACAGATGTGGAAAATCTGGAAGAATGTGAGCTGGTTGTGCGCCAGAGCCTTGGCGAAATTGAGGAAGCCGCAGCAGAGACGATCGCAGAAAACGGTTATGACTATGATGTGACAGCGGAGCTGGAACACACTTTGTTTCCGGTAAAAAACTATGGAAGCTACACATTTCCGGCGGGAGATTACGAGGCACTCCGTATTGTGATCGGAGAAGGAAACGGACATAACTGGTGGTGCGTGATGTATCCAAACATGTGTTTTTCAGACAGCATGTATGAGGTGGTCGATAAGGAAGCAGGAGAAAAGCTGCGTGAAGTACTGACCACAGAAGAGTATGAGAAGGTGCTGGCAGAAGGAGACTATCAGGTTAGAATGAAATATTTTTCGTGGCTGAATCCGTATCTGGAGAAGCTGGCTGAAAACTAAAATAAAGCAGCATACTTATAAGAAAGCAATGTTTCAAAAAGCTTACGCTTGCTAAATTATAAGAAACACGCTAATATATGGCTTGAAAAGACAATGACGCAAAACAGAAAAGAGGTTTACATAAATGACAAAAGATGTACTTGTGAAAATCAGTGGTTTACAGTTTGCAGAAGATCAGGATAACGGTCCGGTGGAGATTATCACAACCGGAAACTACTATAAGAAAAATGGAAAGCACTATATTTTGTATGATGAAGTGCAGGAAGGCTTTGACGGCGTGACGAAAAGCGTTATCAAAGTGAATGATGATTTTCTGGATGTCACGAAAAAAGGTGTCACCAACGTACATATGATGTTTGAGAAAAACAAGAAAAATATGTCTTACTACAACACACCATTCGGAAATCTTTTGGTGGGAATCAATGCAACGGATGTCAAAGTGAATGAGACAGAAGATAATATTGACATCAAAGTCGATTATAAGCTGGAAGTGAATTATGAACATCTGGCAGAGTGCAGCATTTCCATGAATATCATGTCGAAAGATACGAAGGATTTTAGGATATAAGGAGTGCAAGTGAGAAGAATGCATTTATGCATTCGGCGAACGATGAATGTTAATCATGTGCCGTTTTTGCACATGATATGATAATCGTGAAGTTGAGGTAGTGTATTATGAAAAATTGTAAAATGGCATTCACAATCGGTTTGGTGTTTGCAGTAATGATGTTGGTTGCAGCCTGCACAGACAGCAACAAATCAGACAATCATATATTTGATCATGAAAGTTTGGATGTTGATGAATATGTGTATCCGTCTGATTTTGATCTTGGAGATGATTTAAAGGGCACAAATTCAGAATCTGATGCAGGATTTGAAGAATTATCAGCAATGATCGGAACGTATCATTATACTTCCGATTATGGAACAGGTCGATTAATGATTGAAGCGACAGAGGATGGCATTGATATTTCTGATTATGAATCGGAGGATACCTATAGATTTCTGGCAAATGAAACAAATGTAAAAAATGAAGAGGAAAACAAAGTATATCTGGAATACCCGGCACAGGTGTATGAAGATGATACGGTTATTTTTGAGTATTACATTTTAGAAAAAGCTAGTGATGGAATTGATGTGTATTATAGTCCATCTTCTTTTGACGAAGCTGAATTATTGTACCATGCTGTCAGGGAAAACTAAAAGAGGATTGCGAGATATCATATGATAGGTTATATTTTATTCAAATCAATTTTAACAAAATCAATTTGAATAAAAATAAACTAAATTTGCAGAAATGTGATTTCTATGTTTATTGGCAGAGAAAGAGAGTTAGCATCCTTAAAAGAATTCTATGAAAAAGACAGAATTGGCGGATGAGGATGTTTTGCTGCTTACATTGGATTCACTTTATGGATGAGACAGAAGATAGCATTGATATCAAGGTCGATTATAAGCTGGAAGTCAATTATGAACATCTGGCAGAGTGCAGCATTTCCATGAATATCATGTCGAAGGATACGAAGGATTTTAGAATTTGAGTTTATATTGAGCCATCCACAGCGGATGGCTCTTATTCATAAAAATAGAATGTTCGCAGTGCATATTTTTTATTCAACTCAATTTTAACAAAATCAATTTGAATAAATGAGTTTTACAAGGAGGGTGTAGATGGGGATATATCGTTTGCGGGGCATCTTATCCGGGTGGAAGACTCGCCGCCATATGTCTGGACACAGGAGAAGAGTATTATTCCGCACCGGCAGTAATTTAAAAGAGTCAAAAGAGTGATATTGACGAGTCAGTTCAGTTATAGAGATGATGAAAGAAAATGATTAATATAAAGATACACCAGAAGAGAGGTGAACATAAATCACACTGTCACAGAGAGGAGAAAATGTATGAAAAAAAGAATTCTAGCAGCTATGCTTACTTTGTCTATGGTTGTGTCCATGACAGCATGCGGAAATTCAGAAGCAGGAGGATCAAAGGATTCAGCTAAAAATAACGGTAATGGGGATGAACCATATACAGTTACCATGGTTCTGAATGGAAGCACACAGCCGGATGAAGAAAGAATCGAACAAAAAATCAATGAGATTCTTGAACCGGAACTTAATGCGAATCTTGATATTGTTGTGCTGCCGTGGGCAAGTGCAAGCCAGCAGTTACAGCTTATGTTATCAGGGGATGAAAAAATTGATGTTTTTTATACCCAGGCAACCAATGCAGTGCAGTATATGAATGCAGGACAGATTATAGACATGTCTGAACTGATCGATAAATATGGAACAAACATCAAACAGATTTATGGAGAGGATATAGCTAAGATCAATCAGATCGAAGGCTTCGTATATGGCGTGCCAAATCAGATTGAACGAGGAAGTATTCCTGCCGTATTCATGAGAAAAGATCTGGTGGAGAAGTACAATATTGATACATCACAGATTAAAGAACCAAAAGATCTGGAAAGTGTTTTTGAGACAGTAAAAGCGGGAGAACCGGATATGACAATGTTATATTCGATCAATGACGGTGATACACCGGTTACAAGATTATTCCGTGGAGATAATCTGTCAGATAACAATTATCTTGGTGTACTCATGGATCAGACGAACAGCACAAAATTAGAAAACTTCTTTGCGACAGACTGGTTTAAAGATACAACTACCATGCTGTATAACTGGTATCAGAAGGGATATATCAGCCAGGATGCAGGAACCAACACAGAGAACTGGAGAACAGTATGCAAGGCTGGAAATTTATTTTCACTGTTTTTTGCTTATCATCCTGGAACACCGGTAGAATTTGAAAGCTCCACCGGTTATGATTTTGAGATCGTACCGTTCTATAATGAACCGATCATAAATAGTTCATCCTATAACGGTGTTACATTCTCAATTGCCCAGAATTCAGAAAATCCGGAGAAAACAATGGAAGTACTGGATTATATCTACGGAAGTTCAGAGATCATGAATCTTTTAAACTGGGGTGAACAGGATAAAGACTATGTGATAGAAGATGCTGATAATGGTATTATCAATTTCCCGGAAGGAATCACTTCTGATAATGCAGGCTATAACTTAAACCTTGGATGGGAATTGCCAAATCAGTTTATTGCTTATAAATGGACTGGTTCCGACCCGAAATTATGGGAAAAAATGGAAGAATTTAACAGCTCCGCAAAGAGTTCCAAAGCAGTAGGATTTTTATTTGACAGCAGCAATTATTCAAGTGAGATCGCAGCTCTTTCTAATATTGTAAAACAATACAGTGGAGCGCTTTATAGCGGTTCCGGAGATCCAGATGAACTTATTCCGGAATTGTTAGAAGCATTAGATGATGCGGGAATCAATGAAGTGATCCAGGCAAAACAGGAACAGTTAGATGCTTTTCTTGCAGCAAAATAATCAGGTTCAGAAGGAAAGTCCCACAGATACAGCGTGGGACTTTTTTCATAAAAGGAGAAACTTATGAAGAAGAAAAAGAACAAAGTTAAGGAATATCTGCCGCTCTATCTGATGATGCTTCCGGGATTATTATATCTGCTGATCAATAATTATCTTCCGATGACAGGTATTATACTTGCTTTCAAAAAGTTGAATTTTTCAAAAGGAATTTTGGCAAGCCCGTGGGCAGGACTGGATAATTTTAAATTTTTGTTCTCGTCAAAGGATGCATGGATTATTACAAGAAATACATTGCTATATAATATAGCTTTTATTCTTGTCAATATGGTCGTTGGGATTGCAATCGCAATTTTAATCTGCGAGGTTAAGAACACAAAAATGAAAAAAATATACCAGAGTGCTATATTATTGCCATTTTTGATGTCAATGGTCATTTTAAGCTATATTGTGTATGCACTTTTAAGTGCCGAAAATGGTCTTGTAAACAATACGATCCTGCCATTGCTGCATATAGATCCGATCCAGTGGTATCAGAAACCAAAATACTGGCCGGCGATTCTTATCATTGCGAACTGCTGGAAAGGAGTGGGATACGGATGTCTGATTTATATTGCATCTCTGATCGGTATTGATCCGACTTATTATGAGGCAGCAAGACTGGATGGAGCCACAAAGTGGCAGGAAATCACAAAAATCACATTGCCATGCCTGGTACCGACAATCATTACGCTGTTATTATTGAGCATTGGAAGAATCTTCTATTCTGATTTTGGATTATTTTATCAGGTTCCGATGAACTCCGGTGTGTTGTTCCCAACAACAAACGTAATTGATACGTATGTATATCGTGCACTGATTGAACAGGGAAATATCAGTATGTCATCCGCAGCGGGTGTATACCAGTCATTAGTAGGTTTTGTCATTGTCATGTTAAGTAACTGGATCGTTAGACGTGTAGATAAAGACAGAGCATTGTTTTAGGAGGAGAGTCCATTATGACAAATTCAAAAAAAACAAAGAGATACCAGTTTTGGATCAATCTGATACTGATAGTGATGACATTGACCATTATTTTACCATTTTTGCTGGTATTTATTTCATCCATCACGGATGAAACAGTGTTGATCCGGAATGGATATTCCTTTTTCCCGGAAAAGGTAAGCTTTTATGCATATCAGTATATTATCAGACAGGGAGAGAAAATACTCCGTGCGTATGGCGTTACAATTCTTATTACAGTAGTAGGTACCTTTTTAAATCTGATGTTTTCAGCATTACTGGCATATCCGCTGTCTGTGAAGACATTGCCTTATAGAAGACAGATTACTTTTTTTGTATTTTTTACAATGTTATTTAATGGTGGGTTAGTGCCTACATATCTGATGTATGTAAATTATTTTCATATAAAAAATACAATATGGGCACTGATAATTCCTAATTTGTTGCTGAGTGCAAACAATGTGCTGATGATACGGAGCTATTTTATGACAAGTATTCCGGAAGCATTGTATGAAGCGGCAAAAATTGATGGCGCAGGACATACAAAAATCTTTTTGCAGATTACGTTTCCACTTGGTAAACCTATCCTTGTAACCATGGGATTATTTTCGGCACTGGCATATTGGAATGACTGGACAAATGGTTTATACTATTTATCAGGAAATCAGGGACAGAAATTATATAGTATCCAGAATCTTTTGAATCAGATGATCACTGATATCCAGTATCTTGCAAGCGGTAAGGTTGCCGGAAATATAGGGGCAGAAGTTGCAAAACTTCCGACAACGTCCATAAGGATGGCAATTGCTTTTATAGCAATGCTTCCATTATTTATCATTTATCCGTTTTTACAGAAATATTTCGCAGAGGGTATTACGCTAGGGGCAGTAAAAGGTTAAAGGAACATCATGGCGTTTGGAAAAAAGATGAATTTAAAAAGACGAAAAAAGAAATCTTTAGCACAACAGAGTAAGCAAATATTAATTTTAATGACAGTCATTCTGGTAATTATTCTGGGAGGATACACTTATGTTTTAAACAAAACAAGTGGGCAGATTTACGAACAGATGAGCCAGATGGCACAGTTGTATGCGCAGGAGCTTGACAATCGTTTTTTGAGGATCAGCCGGAATCTTTTTTCTACGATCATGGATACCAATGAGACAAATTCCACGTTCTGGGGAAATGTAAATCTGATGAAGAATGGGGATTATTCGGAGTATGCGATCGGAAAACTCAGAGAAGAATATTTTTCTTCGGCATGGGAATATGGAACGGAATACAGGATTTTTTTATACACACATGATACGGATAAATTATATCAGCTTTCCCTGTCTTCGGATGGAAATTACACAATGTCACCTGATATTGCAGCGTCTATCCGTGAACAGATAGACAAATTAGATGAAAAGACATATGCAGTGAAGCGGAAGTGGGATGTTTTGGAGTGTGATAATGAGGTATATATCTGTAAAATTGCACAAAAAAATGGAATTGCCTTAGGATGCATTGTAAATGTAAAAAGTATCTTAGAACCATTCTCAAAGCTTTCGTTGGGAAAGCATGGATATGTAAGCCTTGTCGATCAGGATGAGGTCTGTATAGGTATGTTAGACCAGAGCGGAATCATATCAGAGCCGCAAAGTATGAATACAAAAAATACTTATACGATCCGTCAGGGATTATCCAGAGCACCCTTTGAAATCAGGATCGGGATTTCTTTAGGCGGTGTCTTAAGCCTGATGGCGGGAAGTCTGCTCGGGATGACAGTATTGATCTTTATGATTCTTATTATGAGTGGGATATTGCTTTTTCATGTGTATTCCAATATTATGAAACCGCTTAAAGTGTTCACACAAAACCTTCAGCAATATGATGAGGGTGGATATATGCTGAACATGACGGAAGGAAATCTGCTTGAATTAGAGCAGATTGATGGAAAATTCCGTACAATGATCCATCAGATCCGCAAATTGAAGATCACGCTATATGAACGGGAATTAGAGAAACAGAAAATTGAGATGGATTATCTGAAAATGCAGATCCGGCCGCATTTTTATTTGAATTGCCTGAACTTTATTTACAGCATGATCGACTTTGGCGATTATGAACACGCAAGGGCAATGACAAAAATCACTTCGGATTATCTTTCGTATATTTTTCGGAATACAACGGACAGAGTTCCGGTTTTAGCGGAATCAAAGCATTGTGAAGATTATTTAAAAATCCTGCTGCTGCGGTATCCGGATAAGTTTACCTATTATATTGAAGTTCATGATGAAGTGGCAGATGCGGAGATATTTCCATTCTTAATACAGGTTTATGTTGAAAATGCTGCAAAACAGGCATTGATGGCAGATGAAAAAATGCTGATCTCAGTTACGGTATATCCTGAGGACAGGGACGATGAAAAATACGTTAATATTTTTATCTCGGATACGGGAAAGGGATTTCCAGATGAAATATTATGTAAACTACAAAATGGACAAAACATTTCTGACAATGGAAAACATATTGGTATTTGGAACTGTATGAGGCGGTTTCAGTATTATTATGGGGATCAGGGAGAGATCCATTTCAGCAATAGTCCATTAGGTGGTGCCGTTGTGGATATTCATGTTCCATATAAAATCGGAAGGAGCGATACACAGGAATGAAATTATTGCTGGTGGATGATGAACGTTATGTGATTGAAAGTATAAAGAAAAATATCTGCTGGGAGCGGACAGGTATTACTGAGATTTATACAGCATTTACAATGAAACAGGCGCAGGAAATTATAACAGCTGTTAAAATGGACATTATTATCAGTGATATTGTGATGCATGCTGCAACAGGATTTGATCTGGTGCAATGGGTGAGGGAGCAGAATTTCAGGATACAGGTTATTTTTTTGACCAGTTATGCGGAATTTGACTATGCAAGACGTGCGATACAGCTGGAAAGCGTTGAATATCTGCTAAAACCAATTGATTTTGAAAAGCTGGAAGAAGCATTAAAAAAAGCAGAACAGGCAGTGCTTCAGGAAAAACATATAGAAAAACTTACAGAAGCGAGTGAACAGTGGGAAAAAGACCGGACAATCCTGCAAAAGGATATCTGGAGAAATTTATTGAGCGGTAACATGACACAAAACCAGTTCTGCGAATCCGCAAAAAGGATGGATCTGTATCAGGATGGATTGATATATTTTAAACTGATCTGCTTTTATATGGATCATAAAGCGGAAGAGACACAAAAGTGGGAACCTTCCACCATCGAATTTGTCATGCAAAATGTGTTGACGGAGTTATTTAATTCCTTTTATGCCAGAGTGGACACCGTATTTTGTGAAAACGAATGTCGATACTGGGTGGTTCTGTCAACGGATAAAATGCCGGAAGAAGGAGAAAAAATAAGGGAAAAAGATCTGCTCAATCATTTTGTGCAATGGATGACAGATCATGTGCATTCCTATTTTTGGTGTGGAGCAGGAAATTGGAGTGGATTTTCTGAAGTGACTGCACAGGCTGACGATTTGCGGAAGATGCGCGAAAGCAGTCTGTCGGTATGGAACGAGGTTATATATCTGTATGAGTTCCAGCCAAGTGGAACAGTTTATAAAAATCCGGAGCTGGATACATGGAAAACCCTTTTGGCAGGGGAGGAAGTGGAAGCAGTCATAGCAAGCATACGCAGTTATCTGGAGACAGTCAGGAAGAATGAGATGATCACGCGGCAGTTTTTGCTGTCATTAAGGACGGACGTTACACAGATGGTGTACGTATGGCTGTCAGAGATGGGGATTTATGCCAATGCACTTTTTTCAGATAAAGAGAGTGAGAATTACATGCTCGGTGCTGTAAATGGATTTAACGAAATGATGGAGTATGCAGAAAATCTGATGCGGAAAGCGGTTGGATATAAATTATATATCACAAAAGAAGACTCTGTCGCAGATCAGATATGTGCATATATTGACAGTCATTTCAGGGAAGAGATACACAGAGATGAACTGGCAGAATTAGTCTATTTGAATACAGACTATATGTCTCGGATGTTCAAAAAAGAAAAGGGAGTATCTATAAGCAATTATATATTGCAGAAAAGGGTAGACGAAGCAAAAAAACTTTTGTGTGGCAGCAGTCTTCCAATCAATACGGTTTCATTACATATTGGATATAGTAATTTTTCCTATTTTACAAAAATGTTTAAGGAGAATACAGGATTGACGCCACTGGAATATAGAAGGAAATTTGGAGAGGGAACACACGTATGACAGAACAGAAATTAACAGAACTTTTGAGAGACATGTCTCTGGAAGAAAAAGTAAATCAGATGAGTCAGGTGACAGGAGGATTTTTTAATGGTGAAATCGTTGTCACAGGTCCTATGGCGGATAAGGGATTTACAGAAGACAATGTAAATCTTGCAGGATCAGTCATCGGATCCATGGGCGCTGAAACCCTGAAAAGTATACAAAAAAACTATATGGAAAAGCATCCGCACCATATTCCATTACTGTTTATGCTAGATGTCATAAATGGTTATAAGACGGTGTTTCCAATTCCGCTTGCGCAGGGAGCTTCCTTTGAACCGGAATTGTCAGAACAGTGTGCATCTGTGGCAGCAAAGGAGGCTTCGGTCAGCGGACTTCATGTGACATTTGCACCTATGACAGATCTGGTAAGAGATGCAAGGTGGGGACGTGTCATGGAATCAACGGGAGAAGATCCTTACCTGAACAGTTTATTCTGTGCAGCAATGGTGCGTGGATTTCAGGGAAACAGCCTGAAAGATAACTATGCAATTGCAGCATGTGTCAAACATTTTGCAGGATATGGTGCACCGACAGCAGGGCGGGATTATAATACGGTAGAACTTTCAGAACATACATTCAGAGAGTTCTATCTGCCATCGTATCAGGCGGGAATAGATGCAGGTGCAGCTCTTGTTATGACATCTTTTAATACAGTTAACGGAATCCCGGCAACCGGAAATAAAAAGTTGATGCGGGACATTTTAAGAGAGCAGATGAAGTTCGATGGTGTACTTATATCAGACTGGGCAGCCATCGAGGAGACCATTTATCACGGATATTGTGCAGACAGAGAAGAAGCAGCAGTGCGTGCAGTGGAAGCAGGCGTAGATATTGACATGATGACAGGAATTTACAGTGAAAATCTGTGTCAGATGGTCAGGGATGGAAAAATAAGAGAAGAACTTATAGATGAGGCATGTCTTCGTATTCTGCGGCTTAAAAATAATCTGGGACTCTTTGAGAATCCATATAAAGATGCAGATCAGAAAAAAGAAAAGGAATATATTTTATGTGAGGAGCACCGGAATCTGGCTAGGGAAGCTGCAAAAAAATCTTTTGTTTTGTTGAAAAATGAGGAACATATTCTGCCTTTAGAGCAACAGAAAAAGATTGCCTTTATTGGTCCGTATGTAGATAACAGAAACCTGCTTGGAGCATGGTCGTTTATCGCAGATGCAAAAGATGTTATGACGCTGCATGAGGCAGTACAGGAACAGTACGTTTCAGAAAACAGTACATTTTGCCAGGGATCACCAATGTTAGGGGCGGATGTATGTCTGGAAGGATTTGGAGAACAACAGCAGCAATCCTATACTAAGGAGCAGGAGGAACATATGCTGCAGGAGGCGGTACAGGCAGCAGAAGAGGCAGATATCGTAGTACTTGCAATAGGAGAAGACCGTTTACAGTCGGGTGAAGCAACCAGTAACGCAAATATCAGAATCCCTGAGGTGCAGGAAGCATTGCTTGATAGAATTGCGGAAGTCAATCAAAATATTGTAGTGGTTTTATTTTCAGGACGCCCGTTAGACATACGTGAAATAAACAAAAAGGCAAAAGCCATCCTTCAGGTGTGGCTGCCTGGAACAGAAGGAGCGAGGGCAATTGCGGACACTTTATTTGGAAAATATAATCCAAGCGGAAAACTGCCGATGAGTTTTCCATACTGTGTAGGACAGGTACCGGTACATTATAATGAATATTCAACAGGACGCCCACATGTAGAAGGCAAAGATAAAGACAGATTCCGCTCGAAATATCTGGATATTCCAAATGAGCCATTGTATCCATTTGGATACGGTCTGAGTTACACAACATTTGAGGTATCAGATATTCATTTGGATCGGACATGGATGGATACATCGGGACAGATCGAAGCGGAGGTAACTGTAAAAAATACAGGAAACTGCACGGGAACAGAAACCCTGCAGCTTTATATCCATGATATTGCGGCTTCTGTAGTGCGTCCGGTCAGAGAATTGAAAGATTTTAAGAAGGTTACGCTTCGTCCGGGAGAGGAAAAGAAGGTAGTCTTTACCATAACAGAACAGCAGCTTCTTTTTTTGACGGAGAATGGAATCTATGAGAGCGAAGCAGGAGAATTCGAAATATTTATCGGAAAAGATAGTTTGACAGATAATAAAGCTTCCTTTGTATTGAAGAAATAAGGAAGAAGTGAAAAAAGGCTTCCAACCCCTCCGGGCTGGAAGCCTTTCCTATTCATTCTTATTTTGTCTTAGATTTCTTAGCGGCCTTTTCTTCATTCATGGATTTTTTCTCTTTCTGAAGTTCTTTGTTGGCGCTCTCAGCTTTTCTCTTTAACTTGGTTCTCCAGCTTACTTTGCCTTCCGGTTTCTCTAATGGACCGCGGACACCGGTAACTTTCGTGATATAAATACCACTTACTGTAGCTTTGACTTCTTTTTTCACAGGGATCATATCAAAACATGCATCATCAGCGATCAGAGTCATAACCTTTGGTCCGACCTTAGCCTTTACGATCGGAAGCTTGGAACGGCGCATAAGCTTTGGTGTCTGGTCAATGACTGCCTGTGGCAGACCAGACTGGTTCAGACGCATTCTCTTCTTATCAATAATCAACATGGTAACAGTCTGTGCAGTTGCAGCAAGCTGTGCATCCTGCTCGTCTTTTCTCTTCTGAGCTTTCTTTCCGAGGAAATATAAAGCAATTGTTGCAGCAATAAGCACTGCTAAAATAACTAATAATACAATTGTTACTGGACTCACAACGAAAATCCTCCCTAATTTCAAATTCGTGTTTTATTGTAGCATTGATTTTTGGAATGTTTTGTGAAAACACACGCATAAAAATGTTTTAAATCGGGTTTTAATGGACTCACAAGGAGGAAAATATGAGTCGTTCACAAAATTTACGCCACAATGTGATTAACCAGGTCATTGATGATATGGCGCGGGGTCATATCCCTTCCCCACTTCCATCGCAAAGTGCGCTGGCGGAAATGTACAACATCAGCCGCACAACAGTGCGTCATATTCTCAGCCACTTACGCGAATGCGGCGTCTTAACGCAGGTTGGAAACGACTATGTTATTGCGCGTAAACCTGACCATGATGACGGTTTCGCCTGTACTACCGCTTCAATGAGTGAACAAAACAAAGTGTTTGAGCAGGCTTTTTTCACGATGATAAACCAGCGCCAGTTACGCCCAGGGGAAACTTTTTCTGAACTGCAACTGGCTCGGGCCGCGGGTGTCAGCCCGGTGGTTGTAAGAGAATATCTTTTAAAATTCGGCCGTTATAATCTTATTCAAAGCGAAAAACGCGGCCAGTGGAGCATGAAGCAATTCGATCAATCCTACGCCGAGCAGCTGTTTGAGCTACGCGAAATGCTCGAAACACATTCACTTCAGCACTTTCTCAACCTGCCTGATCATGATCCCCGCTGGCTGCAGGCGAAAACCATGCTCGAACGTCATCGGCTACTGCGTGACAACATCGGCAATAGCTTTCGCATGTTCTCGCAACTTGACAGAGATTTTCACTCCTTACTGCTTTCAGCTGCCGACAATATCTTTTTTGATC
>ENA-USYP01000088-USYP01000088.1-human-gut-metagenome-genome-assembly--contig:-NODE-88-length-84255-cov-25.319561_pt1 | contig 84255 bp, 81 predicted proteins | sample MGYA00250065_ERZ773512 | MGnify/ENA primary metagenome ERZ773512 (study PRJEB29103, sample SAMN06112003) | human gut metagenome | biome: human gut; feature: ankylosing spondylitis patient; material... | reverse complement strand
TTTGATGTTGCCTTGTATAATCAAGAATTATATTAAACGCTATCAAAGCATCAGCTCTGACACTACAGATTTTTCTGTTTCTTGTTACACTATTCTGATTCACTCGATATCCGTATAACTCGGCATTGTAATAATAAAAGCTATTCGCATGACACAATAGTTTAAACAACACAATCCAATCTTCACCAATACGAATACCAGGAGTGAAACGAATTTCATATTCAAAGAAAAGAGAACGCTTATAAATCCCGCCCGCAACGCCCAAATTAGCTTTCCGTTGTATCACCAAATCTATATATTCCTCTCTGTCGCAACTAAAAGACGCTTCATATGAATGTATCTTTTTACTGTTTTTAAAAAGATACATTCCAAAACGCGTCAAATCATATTTATAAAATTGTATCTGATGATAAAGAATATTCAAAGCATTCTTTACCAACACATCATCTCCATCTACAAACATAATCCATTCACCTGACGACTGCTCCAAGCCTAAATTCCGAGCGAAACTTACTCCCTGATTTACTGTATGTATGGTCTTTACACTTTTATATCGGGAAGTGTATTCATCACAGATTCTGCCTGAATTGTCGGTACTCCCGTCATCTACCAATATTATTTCCTGTTCGCACGAACTATCTTCACAAAGCAGACTATCTATGCACTGTCTCAGCCAATCTTCACAGTTGTAAACCGGCACTATTACTGATACTTTCATTGATAATAAATTTACACCAATTTAGACAGGCCACGTTCTACTCCCCACTTCATGACATTAATCCGATGAACAGAATATGGAAGATGTAATATCAACCATATTATAATTTTTCCCGTAAATCCACAGTGGAAGTATAAAATCCGTAACTTATTGCGAAACATATCACGATAATGGTTATCTGTTGAATTTACATAATTTGAATAAGCCAATCTGAAAATTAAATCACGTTGGGCACCGATACATAATTCATCCATATGCGCCATAAAATCATTGATAGCTATCAGGCGTGATTCTATATTTTTTTCATTGGGAAGTTGTGTTATACTCCCCTGACGAATGTTATAAACATATCTCTTCCATAGCAGCATCCGGCACAGAAACAGCCGATACGCCCAAATCCCTGTGCCATGGAAACTGCTGGCATCACAAGATCAAAATAGGAAATAAAATTTTCTTTTTTGATACGGCAATAGACATAACTTGTCACAATTCCACCGATAATTCCACCATAAACGACGTATCCGTTTTTAAAATCCCATAAAATAGATGGATCTTCCATAATTGCCGGAAGCTCTACAATATAATAGAGCAGGCGGCAGCCAACCATTCCACCAATCAGCGCACATAAAAAAATGCCGAAAATCGTATCCTCACTTAAGCCTCTCTTCTTTCCCCGGTAATTACATAGGAAAAGTGCCGAAGCAAATCCAATCGCAATCATCAATCCATACATATAAATCGTGATCGGTCCAAGCGTTATCTTATTAAACATATAATCCTCCTTGTTTTGCGAAGTGAAAGCGTGTCTTCGAAAATTTTGTTATTTTATCACAATCTTCACACGCCGTATTGAGTTTCGTATTACCAATCAATATCCATAAATGTCATAAATCTCATCCGTATACACACCCTGCTCCTTGTATACAATGAGCGGTTTTTCCACTGTCACACGTGATTTTCCCCCGCGCAGTCCCTCGATCAGCACCATATTTGGTTCCTTATCAATATACGGATACACCAGACGCATACGCTTCGGCTCTATCTTATATTCCACCATTTTGCTCATGATCTCCGCCAGCCGGAACGGCCGGTGTACCATATAAAATCTGCCTCCCGGCATAAGAAGTCTTGCGCTCTCACGCAAAATATCATCCAGCGTGCACAAAACCTCATGCCTTGCGATCGCTTTTGCTGTGGATGGCGAGTTTTCCCCATGAGTGCCGATCATGTACGGCGGGTTTGTTGTGATGACATGAAAAGAAGATGCTCCAAAAATATTTGAAGCATCCCTGATATCTCCTGTGATCACTTTGATCTTATCCTCGAGATGATTGTACGCGACACTGCGTCTTGCCATATCTGCGCTTTCTTCCTGAATCTCTAACGCTGTAAAATCTGCTGCGTCCGTCTTTGCTTCCATTAAAATCGGAATAATTCCGGTACCGGTTCCAAGATCCAGTACTTTTTCCCCTGCCTTTGCTTTCGCAAAACCGGATAATAGCACAGCATCCATGCCAAAACAGAAACGCGCCGGATTCTGGATGATTCCATATCCATTGCGTTGCAGCTCGTCCAAACGCTCTCCTTCATGAATCAGATTATTTTGTATCATCAATCTTTGACTTTCCTCCACGGTCTTCTAATGCAGCCAGCTCTTTCATTTCCTCGGCAGTAAGCTTCACATCTCTGCGTCGTTTTGGTTTGAATTTCAACTGATCTGCCTGATATTCCTGCAGTTCCTTCTCATCGTTGACTTCCACTAAAACTTTTACAAGCTGGCGAAGTACATTTACAGAAGAAACTTCGCCCTTCAAACCATCATCCGTTGTGACATAATCACCAACATTTGGCAGACGGCTGTTGAGATACTCGTATGTCTCTTCCTCATTTTTCAGACAGCACATCAGTCTGCCGCACACGCCGGAAATCTTGGTTGGATTCAGGGAAAGATTCTGCTCCTTCGCCATTTTGATTGATACCGGTGCAAACTCGGAAAGGAATGTGTGACAGCACAGTTCACGTCCACAGATTCCATATCCTCCCATAATCTTTGTCTCATCGCGGACACCGATCTGACGCAGTTCGATCCTTGTGCGGAATACGGCTGCAAGATCTTTTACCAGCTCACGGAAATCAATTCTTCCGTCTGCGGTAAAATAGAACAGCAGCTTATTATTATCAAATGTGTATTCTGCTTCCACTAACTTCATATCCAGCTTATGTTTTGCAATCTTTTCCAGACAGATCTTAAACGCCTCTTTTTCCTTCTGGCGGTTCTTCTCTGCCTGCTTTTCATCCTGCTCAGTCGCAATGCGGATGACCGGTTTTAATGGCTGGACGACGCTCTCCTCGGACACTTCCCTCGGATCAGTCATGACAGTTCCCATCTCAACGCCTCTTGCAGTCTCAACAATTGCATGCATGCCTGCTTTTAACTGTAACTTTCCAGGTCCGAAATAATATATTTTACCTGCATTCCGGAAACGGATTCCTACTACTTTTACCATTCTAGTTCTCCTTAATTGTCAGCAGTAATAACTCAATCACCAGATCAAAGTTTACGTTTGCGTCCAGACGTATCTGGGCTTTGCGCAAAGCTTCCAAAATACTGTTGATTCCATTGTAAGAGCTTTTTTCTGCCTGTCGTTTTATGTCGTAGACCTCATCCTTGAAAATAAGGCCATTTACGTCACCTGTTGCTTTAAAATATAATACGTCACGATACCAGATCATCATCAGATCAAAGTAATCGTTAATTTCTAATTTGTAATCTGCGATCTGCTTTACCGCAGCGGTCATCTCATAGAGATCAATATCATCGAGACGCTTGATCAGCTGCAGTGCGCTTGCCTTCATCTCATTAAAATCATCAGAGGACGCAAGCTGGATTGCTTTTCCCACATTTCCCTGTGCAAATGCCACACACACATCCGCCTGATAGTCAGGGATCTGATACTTTTCCATCAGGAACTTTTTGATTTTCTCATCCGGCACAACTTTAATATTCAACGTCACGCATCTGGATAAGATCGTTGGCAGAAATGTGTCCGCATTCGTTGTCAAAAGCATGATGACCGCATATGCCGGCGGCTCCTCGATGGTTTTCAGCAGTGCATTCTGTGCCTGCTGGTTCATCTTCTCCGCCTCATCAATGATATATATCTTGTGCTCACTGCTGTATGGCTTTACATCAATATCATTATTTACCTGTGTGCGGATATCATCCACAGAAATGGTATTTGGCTTCTCATGGTTTACATAAATAATATCCGGCTGATTGTGTCCCAACGCCTGTCTGCAGGAATGGCACTCCATACATGCCTCTTTTCCATGCTTTTCACACTGCAAAGCCATTGCAAATGCTTCCGCCAGCATCATTTTTCCGGATTTGTCCGGTCCATTGATGATGTACGCATGGGATACTTTATCCATCCCGATCGCATTCTGTAAATGCTCTATAATCTGCTCATGTCCGATAATATCTTTAAATCCTGCCATATGCCGCTCCTTTAAGTCAATATATCCAACAACAATCCACGGATCTCACCTATCCTGCTCAGGATCGCAATGTGATCCTTCTCATCCTTCACAAGCTCCCTTGCCAGTTCATCCAGATTTGAATCGATCAGCCGGATCAGTCCATACACTCTGTGCCGTCCTTTGCGGTCTAAGAAGTTCTCTCTGGAAAACTTGTGTGAACGATACACCACCTCATTTAAAAAATCCTTGATCAGTCCACGGTATTTTTTCATATCGCGGATATCCATATGCTGTGCAATACGGTTTCCCTGTGCCGTGATATCATTCATCAAAAGATCGACTTTTGCCTGAAGATCTGCATCGGTGATGGCACTCGCCAGAGTGAATTTGAATGTTCCATCTCCGGTTTCCGTTGTCACTGTATCAGGTACCTGTGTCACCTGCGCTATATTATTTACTTTAATGTCCACCAATGCTCACCTTCTTTCCTACCTGTTTTCTAAAATTACTCTACGGATTTCTTCCTCTGTCTCATCGAGATCCTGATTGACAAATCTCCTTGTGATCCCTGCTTCGTTTAACTTTTCCTCAGAAAAATCTTTCGCATCTGCCAGAAATCTGCGGCAAAGTTCCTCATACTTCGGACTTTCCTGCATCCGCTCCCTGTTTAACGCCCGGCTCAGGCGTTCGCCGTCTTCCACTTCTATATAAATCGGCACAACTTTCTCTTTTCCAAAGTAATCACGGATCTTTAAATAAGATTCCAGTGTTCCTATGATCAGATAATTCTGGTGTTCCAGATCGATCTGGTCATCATTCACGGTAAAATATTTCCAGATTCCATGGATGGTATCGTAAGCACGAAGCTCGATAATTCGCCCTTCACGCTCCAATTCTTCCACTTTCTTCTCATCACAGAAAAAATATTCTACCCCATTTTTCTCCCCGGCACGCACCGGTCTTGTCGTATATGGAACAATGGTCTTTAATGAGAGACTTTCATCTCCCAATATCTTTTTAAACAGGGTATCTTTTCCCGTGGAACTTTTTCCCATGATACAATATATTTTACCCATTTTTCCTGCCTCATTTAGTATAATATAGTCTTTAAAAATATACAATCTTTAGAATTTTTCCTGAATCACTTTCTTACGCAGCAAAACAGCAAGTGTTTTACTGCTGAATGAACAGTAACTCCCTTCCACACGCAGTCCAAGTGATAAGCATTCCTCAATATTATCTGCCAGACGCTTCGTGATAATCTCTCCCGGAACGATCATCGGAATTCCCGGCGGATACAGATAAATCGTATCCGCAGACATATTTCCGACTGCCTCCTCTAACGTTACTTCTTTATATGGAAGCTCCTCTGCCTGATAAATCTGCATTTCACGCGGATATTTCTGATATATTTTCTCAATAAACGAATGATACTTCTCATCACTTGTCGGATTCTTCAAAATTTTGTTTCCATTTGAAACGTCCTCTGCCATCTTTGCATCGATCTCATGCAATGCGCCTGCCAGACGCTCCAATCCTTCGTCCTCATCCATCAGACTTGTCATTCCCAGCACATAATAACCGGAAACCATCTCCATCTGTAAATGGAACTTTTTCAAAAGAATCTGATGCAGTTCATCCCCTGTCATCCCGGCTCTCTCCGCAAAAATGACCAGTTTGGAATCGTCCCAGTCAAATGCTTCCTCAATACTCAAATCTTCATTCTGCATGACATGCAGGTATTTTAAATCGGCTGTTTTCTCATAAAAAGCTGTCAGACGCTTTCTGTAATCTGCAAAGAGCTGCTGCCCATGTTCTGCAATCAGCCGGATACATGAATCCATTCCTGCCATAAAAATATAGGATGGTGAACTCGTCTCGTAAATGGACAGATACCGCTCCACCCGCTTCTCATCAATGAGATCAGACGTCAGATGCAGCAGCGCTGTCTGGGTAAACGACGGCAATGTCTTATGTAAACTCATAATCACTGCGTCTGCGCCAAGTTTTACGGCATTTTCCGGGAAACCACCTCCGAATCCAAAATGTGCTCCGTGTGCTTCATCTACGATAAGCGGAATCCCATGTTCATGGCACACCTCTGCAATCTTCGCCACGTCTGACACAATTCCCTCATACGTCGGGGAAGTGAGGATCACTGCCACCGCATCCGGATTTTCATATAGCGATTCCTGCACCTGCTCTGCTGTGATCTGCCCCTGGATTCCATTTTTTGTGATAGAAGGATACAGATATTCTGCCTGCAGTTCATTCATATATAATGCATGATAGACTGCTTTGTGACAATTTCTTGCGACTAATACCTTGTCCCCACGCCTTATGGCAGCACTGATGGCAGCCAGCAATCCACAGGTACTTCCATTTACAAGAAAAAAGCACCGTTTTGAATGGTAAAGCTCTGCTCCGCGCACTTCGGCTTCCTTTATCATACCGGTCGCATAATGCAGATTGTCAAATCCGTCAATCTCCGTGATATCAATCTCATACGGATTGGGAAACGCCAGGCTCTTTCTTTTATGTCCCGGCATATGGAACGGATAATAATCCGAATGTGCATATTCCTCTAAATCATCTATCAAATACTTCATGTAAGCCTGCTCCTGATGTTCGATATCCATATCAGTATATAATACCAGATACATACTGATATACCTTAGTATAACACACTTTCCCCACAGATTCAGCAATGACTTGCATTACCATCCACTCATTACTCTTGAAAAAAAAGTATTTCCTATGCTATAGTATTTTAGATTGCGGATCAAACAATAACATTCCGGAGGTATATTATGGAAAATGCGCTTGTGATCCTCTGTGGCGGAAACAGCACACGGATGGGAACCGATAAGGCTCTTCTTCCTTTTGGGGACACCTGTTTAATTGAATATCTTGTCAGAAAATTTCAGCCGTATTTTTCCAGGATCTATCTCTCGGTAAAAATAAAGGGGGATTACTCCCATCTGAAGCTTCCCGTAACTGAAATCCCGGATATCTATCCGAATCAGGGACCAATGTCCGGCATTTTTTCCGGCTTATCCATGATCGATGAGGAATGTGCATTTTTTATGTCTGTAGACACTCCGTTTCTGGAACCGAAAACAGGACTGGCCCTGCTCTCAGAGCTCGGTGACGCCGATATCTGCACACTTGAGGGAAAGGCTTCTTATCTCGAAACTGCAACTGCAGCCTACTCCAAAAATTGCATTACAACCATCGGAAAATGTCTCCTGCTCCACCAGCTCACGTTCAACACGCTGCGGGAAAAGTGCAGCACCAGATACGTGACTGAGGCTGCGATCGCCGAGGCTGCACCGACACCGATCGATATCCAGTACTATAATCTGGACACCAGAGACAATTATTATCATGCGCTTCGTATTTTAAGCGGAATTGTACCGCCAGATTCTTCCCAGGCGCTGATCGAATATTTCAAAGACACCAGAGATTTATTTTTGCATACAACTCCGGTGATCTCCTTTGTGGCAAAACCGGGAACGATCATGACACCTCTCATTGAGCGGCTGCTTCCTTTATTAGAGCGTGAGGGGTTAAAAGTCGTTCACCTCATCAAAGAAGATTCCTCTGTCGTATTCAAAAACGTCTTTTTTGAGCCGACTCTGGAAAATCTCTCCTCGTCGCTCTCCGGTGCCGACCTTGTTCTGACGGAAAATTTTGGAGCAGATGCGCCGAATAAAATTGAAATTCTGCGGAAATACTGGTCGGAAACACCGCTATCTGACGAAAAAGATCTGATCGCTGTATTTGCTGATTTTCCATATCATGCAGAGACTTCCCTTCCGGTCTTTGATCTGAACAAACCAAAAAATATTGTCACATTCCTCCGGGAATATCTGGGCAGACAATAAAACCAGAAATAAAGGCTGCCTGTGGGCAGCCTCTTATAAATATCGTTCCAGATCCGGCATCCAGTCTCCAAAGAAAACCTCATCTCTGCACATTGCATTCCAGACAGGTCTCAAAAACAAAACAATCCGGTGCAATACTGTTTCCCAGGAAACATTCTCCATTCCCTGCTTTCTAACATATTTTTCCCACCGTTTTTTCATATAAGTGTAAGTATCATAAGATTCCAGCATTTCAATCCTTTTTTCCTGTGGAATCACTTCCTCTTTTTCGCAGAAAAAAGAGAGTGTCTCGTAAATATGTCGTCCATCGACAGTTTCTTGCTTCAGCAGACGAAATGTTGTATCATATACCTCCATAGAAGGAATCAGTTCCAGATATTTGAGGATTGTAAAAAGTTGTTCTGCCAGATATGTTTCAACCGGAAAATGTTGATACGCTGCACATTTCTTCTCAAAAAATACAGACTGCAGCTCCTGTTTTTCCGGCTTTGCTGCATCATATACCAATGGACTAATACGGATGGTAAGCGGAACCTTCATTTCCTCCCATTCTCCAGTTATGTAAACCAGATAGTCCTGTTCCTCTTTTTCCACAGAATAATTCCAGCGGATATGATATTCCCGTTTCGCGCAGATCGCCTCTGCAAAATCAGTGATCCACTTTTCGTCCAATACCTGCTGTTCTTTCCCATCATCCTGCCCGTATACAAAATGAAGTGGCTTCTGCCACTCCTTCCGATAACCGTCGATACTGAAATCCTCACGGTCTTTCAGCCATAACCGCTTTGCAAAATCGGTTTCCAGAATCTGGAACATCAATGTTTCCTGCAAAAAAACTTCCAGCAGATCTGCAAATGGGATTTGATATTCTATGCTTTTTTCTTTTAACTTCTTCTTCGTAAGTAGGTTCTGTTCCATTTAAAGCCAGACTCCAATCATATTCTGAACTTTTTTCACAACTTTACGCTCTTTTGCATAATACATCAGTTTTGCAATATCCTTCTTTGGATCTTTTATGTAAGCCATCAGTCCTTCTTTGAATCTTTCCCGATCCATCTTGTCCTCGTATTTTAAGCATTCACAGATCAGTCTTTCCTTTTCAAAAATCCGGACTGTCACATTGGAAAGCTGTATTTCTGTCACTCCAAGCTCCAAAGTATCCGGCTCTGCATACATCGGAATAATCTTCGGATAATCCATTTTAAACCGTGATTTGGAAGTATTCTTATCCACCGCAAGCCGCCAGCCATACGGTTTCTTTTTGATATAGCCATACGCATATAACGCATTTTCCAGATTCAGCACGCAGTCCGGAAACAGCTTTGCCACAAGCTCCTCCTCTGTAAAATCACTGAGATGAACTGCATAATAACCGCTTTTTACGCGCAGAATATCCCCTTTTTCCACAAAATCAAGGATTCTGCGATAATCGATCCCCAGCCCGGCAAGCTGGCTCTTTTTTACAATTCCGCCATTATCCAGAATAAACTTCTTTACTTTGTCTAACAGCAACTCTCTTTTTTCACTGACTGCATATGACTCCGACATGCTTTATCTCCATCTTCTGCGTCTTCTACGTTTTTTTCTGATTCTTCGTTTCTGATCTTTTCTGTCTCTACGAACGGCTCTGTTGTGTTTGATAATATAGTAATTATCGTAAAAACGTTTTAAGAAAAATAAAAGTACACCAAGCAAAATCACTGCAACAATGAGTAATACCACAACAATCGGTCTCACCTGCACCGTGGAGACAACTTCCTGTTCCTCCTCCTCGGTCGACTCATTGTCAAATGCGTAGCCTTCTACTACCACGCCGGTTGTCTTAATATCTGCTTTTCCTACATTTCTTCCCGCATAAGTATATGTGATGCTTCCTGCAATCTCCGGATCACTGTCGTTATATTCCACCGAAGATGAGGTATCTGAAAATTCTGCTGTTTTCGGCAGAACAATGACGGCATCTTTATCAAGCTCCACAAATGGCGCAATATTGTCCAGATTACCATTATCCACCGTTGTTTCTGCGCTGTAATTCGTATCATTTTCTGCTACATTCAGCACCTGAAAATTGTCAAATGCATAATCAAATAAATTTACCGTATCAATAAACTGATTCGGTGACTGCGTGTCCATTACCACACAGATCAGTGTCATACCATCTTTTTCCGCGTAAGTCACAAGCGTGCTGTTTGCAGCCGCCGTGTATCCGGTCTTTCCGCCGACACAGTACGGATATAAATACTTACGGTTCGCATTGTGGTAGGTGCACAGCATATCGTGATGATTCCTTAACACCGTCTCCTCCGCATGCTTATTGGTTGGAGGGATTGTATACATCTTCGTTCCGATAATAATACGAAACGTTTCATTCTGATAAGCCGCCTGCGCGATCAACGCCATATCATGTGCGGTCGTGTAATGATTTTCATCCTGTAAGCCGTGCGGATTGGCAAAATGTGTGTTGGTACAGCCTAATTCTTTTGCTTTGGCATTCATCATGTCCACAAAATTTTCTACCGTGCCGCCCACATGTTCTGCGACAGCATAGGCACATTCATTTGCCGACTCTAACATGACACCATAAAGACACTGCTCTAAGGTCATCTGCTCGCCGTAATCTCTGGCAATTCCCGATCCTTCCGTGTTGTTGATCGCATCATCCGAAAAAGTGACCATGTCACTCAGGTTGCCATTTTCTAACGCCAGCAGCGTGGTCATGATCTTTGTGATACTCGCCGGGTAGTGTGCTTCATCACTATTTTTTTCATAAAGGATCGTGCCTGTGGACTCTTCCATCAAAATAACACCCGGTGAGAGTGTCTCCGGCGCATCCGGCCAGTAGTCTGCCGCCCTGACGTCCACTTTTCCAAGACAGACAGTAGATATAATCGTAAGGATCAGGCATGCTGCCTTTTTCCATCTATTTTTCAACATCATAAAAACTCCAAATCTATATTAAATCTATTAATTTCGCACAATCCGTCCCATGTATACACAATTTTTACGGATTGTTACTGTTCACCCGTAACTCGTTCCTGTAACAACAACGTTACTCTATCAACATTATTAGTATAATAGTTGGAAAAAATACATGCAACCACTTTTCATCATTTTATGACTTTATTAATTTGTCAGATTATGCAATGTGTGCTTGAAAGTTGGGGTTTCTTTATTGTAGAATGTAACTGATCGCTTTGCGCTTAGATATATTTGCTGCAAAAAACGAAAATTCATTTTGAAAAAATATTAGTTTACATCATTAGAGAGGTTGTTTTATGAGATTAAGAAATATCCCTGGCGCGGATGACGCCATTTTAAATAGTGAATACTGCATCAAAAATCCAGAGGAGCAGAAAGGGCACTGGCAGGATTGCTTTGAGACAGCACAGCCGCTTCATATCGAGATCGGCATGGGAAAAGGCCGTTTTATTATGGACATGGCTGCCCTGCACCCAGATATTAACTACATCGGTATCGAGCGTTACTCCAGCGTACTTTTACGTGCTTTACAGAAAATGGAGCAGAATCCGCTTCCTAATATTAAGTTTATCTGCATGGACGCTGCCGATGTTGCAGAGGTTTTCGCCAAAGACGAAGTCGACCGTATTTACTTAAACTTCTCCGATCCCTGGCCGAAAGACCGCCACGCCAAGAGACGTCTCACTTCCAGACAGTTTTTCGCGCGCTATGACCTGATTTTGAAAAAAGAAGGACATCTGGAATTTAAGACTGACAATCAGGATCTTTTCACATTTTCATTAGAGGAAGTTCCGGAAGCCGGCTGGAAATTAGACGCTTCCACCAGAGATCTGCACCATGATGCCGTCTTAAATGAAGGCAATGTCATGACGGAATACGAAGAAAAATTTTCTTCCAAAGGAAATCCAATCTGTAAATTGATCGCATCGAGATAGAAAAAACGCCCGATACCAATGGTTTTACACCATTGATACCGGGCATTCTATTTATCCTTCAATTGCAATGTAACGTTTTTCCGGAACAGCTTTCTTCTGTTCTTTCGGAACGTCCAAGGTCAGGATACCGTTTTCGTATTTCGCATGGATATCTTCCTCTTTCATGTTCTCACCAACATAAAAGCTTCGGCTCATGCTGCCTGCATAACGTTCACGTCTGATGTATTTGTCATTCTTATCCTTCTCATCCTTATCGAGTCCCTTCTCGGCACTGATAGTCAGGTATCCATCATTCAACTCAAGATGAAGCTCATCTTTCTTGAATCCCGGAAGATCAATTGCTACTTCATAGCCATTATCTTTCTCCTTAACATCTGTCTTCATCATATTCTTTGCATGTTTGCCATACAATGTTTTATCAACATCTGGGAATGAAAAATTCATTAAATTGTCAAAATCATCAAATAAACTCTCTCCAAAAATACTAGGCATCAACATAAGTCATCTCTCCTTTTCTATCTGTCCACTTTTTTGTGGATATTCGTATGCTCATTAACCTTGTTTCTTTGGAACTAACAGATTAAGGAACTCGGGGAATCTTTCTTTCTCTTTTGTTCCCTCTTCCTTTGTTCTGACTACGTTATACACCTGTTTGTTAGCACTGTCAAGATGTGAGTGCTAATTTTTTTGTGAAGATTTTGTGAACGCTACAAGCCATGCAAAATGGTGAAAAAGGGGCTGTCGGAAAATAGATAGTTCCATAAAACTAAAGATTGTCATTCATCTTAGCTTCTTGTATGGTTTTGTAACCGTCATATAAAGCTGATACACTTTCAAATATAGCTAGTGATAAGGTAAAACCAAGTGCAAGTTCAGCAACATTTACGGTTGTAAAAAAAACTTGAATTACAGAAATAATAGTTAATCCAACATAATAAATACCTTTTGTAAACGTCATAACACCTTTCAAATAGTCTGTATTAAAAAATATCATATGTAGCGCAATAAACAATGGAGTAAGTATATAAAGAGCAATGAAAACAGATAATACTTTAGTTACTACACATATTAGCATTGCTATACTACCCCATTTTAATATTTCTGTTACTATCAATCGAAATATCAGCATTTTTTTATTATTCTCATACTTACTTGCATATCTCTTGTTTTCACAATATCTATATTTTGATAAATACACAAAGAAAATTGCTATTCCTAAAGATAATAAGGCTTCCAATAGTAAAACAATTTCATTATTCATAATAATACACTCCTTAATAATTTATAGCCTTTACATCATAAAGGATTATAGCTTTTTCTAACTACTTACACAATCCTCTTATTTCTTAGGCTGTCCCTGTGGATTGCCTGCGGGCTGACCGCCTTTATTTTTCAGCACAATGTCGTCTGCCTTGATGTACCATTCCACATCTGCCCCTCGGTAGTTGGCGTTTGCCACTGTATCGGCAACAGGATTGATAAGCTCCACCTCTGCATTGTACGGGTAATCCTTGACAGGGATTTCCGCTGGGATAGATACCTGTATCGTGCGTTCCTGCTGACTGCACTTCAAATCGTAAGTTCTACGCTTGATTTCCTCGCTGGTTGTCCCGTCCTCATTCTCTACTCGCACTTCATGTCTTAATGCGGAGAATTTCAGCACTCCAAACGTCTTTTCCTTATCTAACACAATTCCATTCGCTAATCTCATAATCTGATACCCCCTTTACTTGCTTTCCTCGGCTGAAACATCTGAAATCTGTTCGTAGCTCATGCGTGTGCTTGCGTCGGCTCTGGTCTTGTAGCCGTTGCGAAAGTTGGTATTAATATCCACGCAGAAAGCCTATGGCTAATCGCTTCAATATCTTTTTCATAGCTTTTAAAATTCTCCTTTCGTTTGGATATAGAAAAAGCCGTCCATTTCTGAACGGCTAGAAATAGAAAAGTAACGTCAATATCGGCGTTCCATAATCTACTTGCGATATTCAATTTATCAATTTGTGATACTGATATACTGTGGCAAGAAAAGGTATCTCTCCGCTGATTGACACCAATTTTGACACCAATTTTTTATAAAATGACGATTTCTGACGAGTTAAGATAAAATCATAAAATCCGAGAAACGCCCATAAATAGGCACTTACGGCACTCTATGAAGTTAGACAAAATCCACACTGCGATAACAAGAGGTGAGTGCTAATTTTTGTGTTATTTTTTTTCAAACCATTTAAAATCAATGGTTTGCAGTATCTTATTTCCTTTAAAATTGTGATTTTTTCGATTTTGACACCAATTTTTGTTTTTTGGTGTCAAGCGTTTAACGCCATGCTATCCAGTCTTGCAATCTCTTTTCAATCCTTGTCAGCTCCCCGATATGGTTATACACTTCCATTGTTACATTTATATGGGCGTGTCCCATAATATATTGAAGAACCTTTACGTCCATACGGCACTCTGCCATTCTGGTGCAGGCGGTATGTCGCATGTCATAAGCTGAAAACTTCGGTAACAGCTCCGCTTTCCTATGCTCTTTTTTTGCTCGTTCTACTTCGACTTTGTTATATGCGTCTACAATGTTATATAAAACACTATTTACGCCATTCGGCATAAGCGGTCTGCCCGATTTTGCTGTAAAGACAAACCCCGAATACCCGACTCCGTTTTTGGTGTTGAGATATGGAACTTGCAACCGTCGCCTAAATTCTTATATATGAGCTGGTGGTCTACATTAACCGTTTTTGCCTTGATATTTATATCTTTCCATGTAAGACCAATCAACTCTCCACACCTTAATCCCGTGCCAATCATTATGGTAAACATAGGATAATATGTGTTATAGACATTGCTCTGTTTTACAAACTCCATAAACTTTTCTTGTTGAGAAACAGTTAAGGCTTTAATTCCATATCTACAACAATATAAACATTACCGTATTCATCATAGAGTGGACGTAAACAGCACTTTGATATGTATGGGGCATAAAATGCCAGTATCTTTTCAATCGCTTTTTCGTCCCCGTCCATAGCCTGCGAAAGCAAATAGTAGGACGGTTTTTTCATTGTGTGTTTCATTTGCTATCTTTTCTCCTTTAATATTTTTTTCATAAGCTCTAATGAATTGTGTCGGTTTTGAAAAACACCACTTCTTGAAATGTTTTGTCTTTTTGCAATCTCGGTATCGCTCATTTCCAAGAAATAATACATTAGCAAATTCTCTCGATTACGTTCAGACAAATGTTTCAAGGCTTCTGCCAGTTCATCATCACAAATACGAATATCATTACCGCATACGTTGAAAAATGTATAATCGCTGTCGTATTCGTCCCACACAGCCAGTTTTTCCACGACGATTTCTGGAAGCTCACAGAATGGAATTTCTTTGTCTTTTCGTCGCTTCAATCCCTACTGGTAGTCCTTAACAACATGACGGACAACTTTCTTCAAACAACTTTCAAAACGGCATTGAACAGTTTTTTGGAAGTCAGACGGTTTCATCAATCTTACCCCCTTTCCGTTACGACGTGAAAAGTGGTTATCCCTCTTTCCGCACCATATAGGGAATGGCAGGTGTGATTTGCTAAGTTGAAGATAAAAATTTTTGAAAATTTTTGAGTATAAAAAAAGCCCGCACAAAACTTGTTGTTTGTACGAGCTAAAATATTGATATATTCAATTATAAATTGTGTTTCGATAAATTGTATTTTGCTAAATAATCTTCTTAAAACGTTCCATAATGCAATCTTCCCTTAATGATAAAACATTGGTTATCAACAATTTTAATATATGTACGGAAAAAGTTTGTATGTTTTTTCTCTATATAAGCTATATCCTTTGAAATATTTTTGTAAAACTGCTTCTTCAACATTTATTCTTATTTGATAGCAAACAAAGCTACAAATAGCAACTATCAATATAGCAGGGATATTCTTTAACGCAATACTCACGCCCAATAATGACAGAATACTTCCAGTGTAGGCAGGGTGGCGGACAAATTTATACATACCATTTGTTATTAGCTGTTGTTCTTTACTAATCTGAACATTTAATGTAAATGCCTTTTTTAAAGTTAAAACAGCTTTTATACGAATACAAATCCCGAATACTATAATTAGCATACCAATTTTTGCAGAGTAAGCAGGTAAAGTCATTTCTCTTATGTAAAATGGAGCTTTTTGACTGACACATAGAAAACTAATTATCAAGCAAAATACAAAGTTTAAGTATAACAACCATTTAGTTCCTAAATCTCTAGTATCAATTTTTTCAGTTCTATTTTGTTTTGAACGTGTATAAAAGAAAATAAATATTTCGGAAATAAGTAAACATATTAGCAACACATTAAATATATAATATTCAATAGCACTATTAAATTTTGTCATATCGCCCATTACTATTACCTCTTATTCCTTAATCTTAAAAAATTATTTATTTCATCAGCTTGTCTTTTGGAAATATAATAAAAATAGCAATGAATGGCTATCATAATTAAAATATAGACACATGAATACCATGTAATGTTAATTGCACTAAATGCAAACCATTTGCCTATAAATGCCACACCAATGGTTATTGGATATAATATAATCAATTCAGCAATAAAGTGATGTATATATTTGCTAAAATCTATAAATGATAGAAGCCAATCGACAATCACTGACACCATAAGATAAACAAACACCTGCAAAATAAAGAAACAAAATCTGTCTTTAGAATATCCTACTATAATATTGCTTATTGTTGCATACAAAATAATAAATGTAAATGCCATAGAAAATGCAGGAAGATATGTCCTTAAAAATTTATTCATAATAGCCACTCCTTATCTTATCTCTTAGAATAGGAATATATTTTCTTGAAACAATCAGATTTTCTTCATTGTTAAGTTCTGCCAATAATCTGTGGTTAGGGTAAGGTTTAACACAGACCAGACAAGAAATATTCAATAAGGCTGTTTTGCTTATCCTTACAACATTTGACCTTATTAAATCTTGTTCAATAGCAGAAAGTGTCTTTTTACATTCAAATATTTTGTGTTGAGTGTACATAAATGTTTTTTTATCAACGGTTTCAAAATACAAGACTTCATTTAATGGTATCTGATACAGCTTTTTTTCAAAAATTCCTTGTATAAGATATTCTTGTTGACGGATATATTGAACAATCCGATTTAAAGGTTGGGTCATACTTGAATATCGTATATCTATTTCCGGTTCAGCGAAATCTTTTTTTTCCAATAGTTGCAGTTTCAATGTATTTCCCTCCATTACTTCGATAGAAGTTTAATATTTCTCTAAAGCACTTGCAAGCACTTTAAGCTCAAATACCCTTAACAGCATTTAAAATACCCGCATTCCACTTTGTTCAGTTGCAGAGCATACACCGTATGACGCAATCCTTGTTCATTATCCCACAATCTTCCAGTTGCTATCTTTATGTAGCACAAGCTCATACTGCGATACCTGTGTAGCTTTTGTCTGATTATCAAGGAATTTCACAGCAACCTTGACTTTCACATTATCCCCGTCAGCGTCCACATGGACTTTTACGGTATAGGTTGCTTTCACATTGCTTGTCTGTTCTCCCTCTTTTATCTGCTGATCTACTTCGTAGGTAGCAGAAAAAGTGTCCGTCCCCGACTGTTCAATACTCCATACAATCACATCTGTAACCTTGGAGCTGGTCGGTAGCCGTAAAATTCTTATACACTCCAAAGCTCACGCTTGCGATAAGCACCACCCACAACGCAATCACGGTTTTTTTATGTGTGCCTACCTTGACTGTACGCACCTTTTTTTCTTTTGGTTCTTTGATAGTTTCTATCTGTTTCTTATTCTTCTTAAACATATTTTTCAAGTCCTTTCTATTGTTTTACTCGTCCTGCACCGATTAAGTGCTGTTGCCAGTAATGCACTTTATGTGGAAACTTGCGCAGAAACTTCCTTTTGAATTTTCTTCCCACAAATTAAGACATAATTTTGCTACTAACTATTGCATTGACCAATATAAAAAACATGGTTTTGTTGATATTTATAAACTTATGATTTTAATGGGACATAAGGATGTAAAGACAACAAATAGATACTTACATATTGCAAATCAGATAATCGTATCACGTGAAAGCGTGTCACACATTGACAAGATTTTTCAAGAATTACAAGGGGTTTCGTGATTTTGGCGCAAAAAAAAGCACCGACCCCATAGCCTATGCTATAAAACCGATACTTCGTAATGCGCCACCAGGGGTTCGAACCCTGGACACCCTGATTAAGAGTCAGGTGCTCTGCCAGCTGAGCTAGTGGCGCATGTCTTTCAGCGACGAATGTTATTATATAATACTTTTTTTAGAAATGCAACTATTTTTTTATAAATTATTTCGTATTTTGTCGAGTACTGTTTTTATATTTTTAATTTTATATTTTTCAAAGGGACAGTCCTTGCGAACCGTCCCTCCTCATTAATCAATAATTCCAAATTCTTTGTAAAATTTCTTTCTGGCTTCTTTATCAACAGAAGCCTTTTTTACATCTTCTATTCTATTATTTTGCAATAAAAGATTTATAAGTTTTCCTAGTCTTGCCTCACCCATATTTACAAGATGTTCTGCTACTGTATCCATAGTATTGTACTCTCCTTTCTCCTTCTCTGCCAGAATTTCTTCATAACGCTCATCCCCCGTCATAGCAGATAATAATTTTAATACTTCATCCACATGTTTAATTTCTGTTTTGTCATCTGATACATAATCTTTATTCTTTCTCTTGTGTACAAAGAAATTTGCTACAATTTTAAAATCGCTTTTAAATCTTGTAATCTCTTCTTCCGTCAACCATGCAATATTAAAAACTGTGATTTTATAGTCATTAACATACTCTCCCAAACCCTCCGGAATGTATATCACATCCTTTAAATGCGTTGGTTTATCCCACATCTTATCTGTACCAAAATATAAAACAATTGTCAATACTGCAACTGGTCTTTTTCTTTTCTTCTGCAATTGACTGCGATAAGAGGCACCATCATAACCTAATATACGAAGCGGCATATATTTCTCCGGTAAAGTTTGATTTTCCATGCCATATATGGCAAATTCAATATCACGCTCTTTCCAGAGTTTGACGATATCCCTTTCCTGTTCATGCAGTTTATTTTTTCTGTTGTATCTTTCTCGCCCAAACCTTCCTCTCTTTCTTTGCGAAGTTTCCGGAAAGCCCTCAATATCTGTATCTAACAATTTTTTAGGATTTCATGCCGATCTGGCAGAAATAACTCGTACTATAACACTTATTTGAAAAAAAGATTTTGCTATCTGCAATATTGAATGTAACTGATGTATACACAATTGTCAAGAAATCCTTTTCTAATATTTCCTATTTCACTATTTTATGGTATTTTATAACTATGTGTGCCCGGCTTGATTTTATATCAAAATAAATACGGCACCATTTTATAAGGAGGTTTCACATGCGTGTTGAAGAACGATTATTAAAATATGTCTCTTACTGGACAACTTCTGACGAGGAATGCCGACAGATTCCATCTTCGGAAAGACAGTTTGAGTTAGGAAAAGTGTTAGAACAGGAATTGCGCGATCTCGGTTTAGAGAAGGTCACTTTAACCGATCACTGCTATGTTTACGGACTGCTGCCGGCAACGAAAGGATATGCTGACAAGCCTGCTGTCGGTTTTATTTCCCATATGGACACTGCTCCTGATTTTTCTGGAAAAGATGTCAAACCACAGATCATTCCGGATTATGACGGCAATGATGTTCTTTTAAAAGGAAGCGGCGCTTATCTGAAAGTATCCGATTTTCCTACACTTAAAACATTAAAAGGACGCACACTGATCACTACAGATGGAACAACCCTGCTCGGCGCCGACGATAAAGCCGGGGTTTCCGAGATCATGACGGCAGTGGAACAGATCATCACAGAAAAAATACCTCACGGCGACATCTGGATCGGCTTCACACCGGACGAGGAAGTCGGAAGCGGTGCTGATTTATTTGACCTTGACTATTTTAAAGCCAGATTTGCCTACACCGTTGACGGCGACTACGAGGGCGAAGTTGCCTATGAAAACTTCAATGCCGCAAGTGCTTCTTTTGAGATCAATGGCGTCAATGTCCACCCTGGAGAGGCAAAAGATATTATGATCAACGCTGCCCTTGTCGGCTGTGAGATTGCATCTCTTCTCCCTGAAAATGAGACTCCTACCCACACCGAAGGCAGAGAGGGATTTTATCATCTGACTGATTTTAGCGGAGACATCGCCCACGCCAAAGTGAATTATATCGTGCGCGACCATGACAAAGCCACTTTTGAAAAACGTCTTGATACCCTGCGTGGCATTGAGCAAAAAATGAATGGAAAATATCACGCAGACACTGTAAAATTGAACATTCAGCATTCCTATAGTAATATGCTGGAAGTCATTGAAAAGAATGAATATGTCGTTGCAATTGCAAAAAAAGCAATCAAAAACGTTGGTCTGGAACCAGTCTCCCGCCCAGTCCGCGGTGGTACAGACGGCGCCAGATTAAGTTTTATGGGACTTCCTTGTCCGAACCTCGGAACCGGCGGCTATGGTTTCCACGGACCATTTGAACATATCAGTGTAGAAGGTATGGATACCGCTGTTTCGGTTATCAAAGAAATCGTAAAAATCACTGCCGAATAATGATCGGGAACGTTTTTCCTGTTACACAAAAAATCTGCCATACAAAAATTGCATTTGTATGACAGATTTTTTATTCTCTTAAATATTATTTTTTACTTTACACCGAAGTCTTTCTTCTATTATAAGTTTGCAATCAATGCTGCGATCTCATCCGGTGTCATAACCTTATTCGGATCTGACAGATCAGGCATTGCCGGCTCATCATCTACAACAGTTTCATCTTCCAATGGAATCTTCTCGACCGGAACATTATCATCCGAATCCGTCAAAGTATCTACCATTATATCATCATACTTGGATAAATCTTCCTCCGGAGAAGAAACTTCTTCTTTACCAATTGATGGTTCCTCCATATCAGATGGAACTTCCTCGATCGGTGTCTCCTCCATCACGGACGGTTCTTCTTCAATCGGTGTCTCCTTCATCACGGACGGTTCTTCTTCAATCGGTGTCTCCTTCATCACGGACGGTTCTTCTTCGATCGGTGTCTCCTCCATCACGGATGGTTCTTCTTCGATCGGTGTCTCCTCCATCAGAGAAGGTTCCTCTTTTTCAATTTTATTCTCTTCTGCCAAGATACGTTCCTCGGTAAAAAAGTTCTGTTTTGCAGACTCTGCTGCTATCTTTGCATCAGCTCCGATCGTATTCAATGTATTCTGCAAAACTTCCAGCTGCTGTAATATTTTATTCTGATTGTCTAAAATATTCTGTGCATATGCGCTGTCATTTTTATTAGTTTCCGGTGCCGGATGCGAAACATTGTCTGATAAAACAGCCTCTAACATCGAAATCTTTTCCATGATGTGGTCATTGGAATTCATCAGTGCATCTGCATTCTCTTTACTTCTTCCAATGGAAACCTTTGCTACTGCTTTCTGTGCGTGGATAATATCCTCCACATTTGCTTTCCGGGACTGGTTTCCTTTTTCAATGAGTTCATACAGATCATCAAATGTTTTCCTCAATAAAAGATAAGACGCTTTTTCTGATTTAAAAATACTATCATACTGTTCTTCTTTGCGATTCTTTTCTGCCATCAGATAAATTGAAATGGAATCTACCAAAAAATAGATTGCAACCAGAAACAATGCTGTAATGATCGCCAGAATAATAAATTTCTGAGGCATATTGATCATTGCATACAAATCTGCAACCAGTAAAACTACCGCAATTAACAATGTAATATTTATGCGGAACCTGACATTTTTTTCGCTGTTCTTATCCATAAGAGCTACCTCCCACTATTGCGTCCTCCTTGACGCTCTCTGTGGCTATTTTACCATAACTTACACAAGATAGCTATATGCGAAAACAACAATCTTCAACAGAATACGACCAAAATTTCTTTTTATAATAAAATAAGCTGTCCGATCAGCTCTGCTCCTTTATAAAGATCGTCGACGGTTGTGTATTCACGTGTCGAATGTGCATTATACATTCCATTCGATAAAACAAGCCCTTCGATTCCGTTTTTTGCAAAACTGTTGTTATCACTTCCGCCGAACGTACCTGTAAGTTCACCGGAAAATCCTAAGATTTCACAGGCTTTTTGAAAATCGGTCACTGACTTGCTCTCAAGTGGTGTCTCATAGGCGGTCAGCACACAGCAGTCCGGCATAATGTTTGTCGCTGTTCCACCCTGAATCGTTCCGATATTAAACGTCGTCTCTTCAGACAGATCAAGCACATACGCCTGTTTTGCGGTTACTTTCGAATAGTCAAAAACATCCGAACCTTTGACATATAATTCCTCACCAATTGTAAACAGAATTTCAATTTTTTTATGAGGTTTTCCACTGTCAAGAACAAGTTGTACACAATAGAGGATTTCCAGAATACCACTGATGTCATCTGCACCAAGCACAGTATCCCCTGCAGAATGTATTGTTCCGTCTTTTTCCAAAACAGATTTTTTGCCGCTCCAAGGTTCTACAACATCCATATGTGCGCAAAAAATAACCGGATCTCCTTCTAATTCTCCATCTAAGACAGCAAAAATATTTCCGGTGTCGCCACCATAATAAGCTCCGGGTCTAAGGCTGAAGTCGGCTCGTGGAGCAGGAGTAATTCCGGCTTTAGGGCAAGTGCTCTGGCAATTGCGACACGCTGCTGCTGTCCTCCGGACAAATGTTTTGGATAATGATTTTCCCATGATGCCATTCCAACACGCTCTAATTCTTTTAAAGCAATTGCTTTGCTCTTTTTCTGAACAACCATAAGACCTTCCCTAACATTTTCCAACGCTGTCTTTTTCTCAAACAGATAAAATCTCTGGAACACCATGCCCGTAATCTTACGGAATTCCAGGCTGTCTTTGTGTTTTTTGGAAAGATCGACCGTTTTTCCACCAAAAACTGCCTCCCCCTCCTCCGGGATCTCCAACTGGTTGATGCATCTTAATAAGGTTGATTTTCCTGTACCGGAAGGGCTGATAATTCCGACAACATCGCCTTTTTCAATTTTTAAATTAATATGGTCTAATACTTTATTCTCATGAAAACTTTTGGAAAGGTTTTTGATCTCTAACATTTTTATACCTTTCTGTTATACACTTTCATACGTTAATTCCAAAGAGTATACACATAAAGAAAGAAGCAGGTCGTTGTCATATGGTTATCACAACTGCCTGCTTCTTCTTTTCTCCAAAACACTCAGGTGTATAAATCATATGAAAATAAAACCGTATTCATCCATACAGCACATACAACAGCAACACATCTGGTTTTTGTTCATTACGATTGTATTTGTCTTCATATGATTTTCCCCTTTCTTATTTCCTACTTATTTGATATGTTATGTAGGAATTACTTTATATGGGGAATTATAATCATCTGATATTATTTTGTCAATTGTTTTTGTTATAGAAGATTCCTTGGGTTTGTTATAGGTTTTGATTATAGCTGATTTTTTTTAGAACAACTCCGGGTGATTTTCCAGCGCATCTTCTTCCGTAATCTCGCGGATCACGCGGCATGGAACACCAACTGCAAGTGAATTTGCCGGAATATCTCTGGTAACGACGCTTCCAGCACCGATCACACAGCCCTCGCCGATCGTAACACCACCACAGATTGTAACATTTCCTGCGATCCAGCAGTTATCGCCAATGGTAATCGGTCTGGCGTATTCCTTATCGGTAAGTGTTCCATTCTGTTTCTGATATTGGTTGCGATCCTGCCAGCGGAGCGGATGCATCGGGGTAAGAAGTGACACATTTGGTCCCATAAATACATTTGCACCAATTGTAACCGGACAGCAATCCACACACGTAAAGTTAAAGTTCGCATACGAATTTGCACCGATAGATGTCAGACAGCCATAATCAAACTGTACTGGTCCCTGCAAGTAAAACGAATCACCTATGATTCCCATTTCTTTCAGAATCTCGGAACGTTTCTCGTCTGTTTCAAGAAGTTCATTATATTCTTTACTTAATCTATGGGCTTTTGTTCTTAATTTTACAAGTTCTTCATCGGAAGGATCGTAAATTTTTCCTGCCGTCATTTTCTCTTTTTCTGTCATTTTTCCTGCTCTCCTTTTGAAATCTCATGATAGACTGGTTTTTCCCTATGCCAGCTCTGCGCCTAATTTTTCCAGGTCTTCCATTGCACCCGCATTTTTTGATAATTCATCTTTTGCAGTTGCATAATAGGATTTCTGGAAAAGCATATCCCATGACAGGTAGTGAGCCATGCAGTCAAACTGTTTCTGAATCAGTTCATATTGTATACTGTCTACCGGTGATCCGCCTACGACAATAACACCAACCTTTTTCCCTTTTATCTGTAATCCTCTGCAATAACATTTGTCTATAACCAGCTTTAACTGTGCGGACATTCCCCACCAATACACTGGTGTTGTAAAAAGGATCATGTCTGCTGCCACAATTTTGTCAATTGTAGGATTGGTATCATCCTGATCTACGCAGCCTTTATTACATTGACAGACGCCACATCCTTTGCATGGGCTGATATCTAACTTGTCCGGCTGAATCACTTCGATCTCATTTTTTCCAGATGCACCTTTTATAAATGCATTAATTGCAGTTAATGTATTGCCTTTTCTTGCACTTCCGTTAATAATCACAATTTTCATTTATTGGTTCCTCTTTTCTTTCCTAAATTTATATCTGAAGTATACCATAAAAAGTATTAACATACGCATTATATGTTATGATGATAACGCTACATCGCAAAAAGCCCTGAAGCTGCAACTTCAGGGCTTTTGCTTATAAATTATTCCGTTTCCGGTTCATCCACAGATAGAAGATCACATTCAGCACAATTCCGAATATCGTTGCTTCCGGAGCCGCAAAACCGATCTTGGTGAGGCTCGCATCTGGCTGGATACTCATATAATATGCCAGCGGCAGACGCACAAGAAGCGTCTGGACGAGTCCCTGAACCATAACCCAGACCGTTTTATCATGTCCGTTGAAATAACCGACCATACTGAATAGAACGGCTGTCACGATCGTTTCCAACGCAAACCCTTTCAGATAATCATAACCATTCTGCACAACGGCTGCGTCTGTTGTGAAGATTCCGGTCAGAAGATCTCCCTTAAACATAACAAATGCAAATACAATGCAGCCGATCACAATTCCAACGCCCATGCCGGTAAACATTGCTTTTTTCGCTCTTTTTTCGTTTCCGGCACCCACGTTCTGCGATACAAAGGATGCCATGGACTGCATCAGAGAACTTGGAATCAGCATTGCGAAGTTAACGACCTTGCAGGCAACACCATATCCGGAGGAAGCTGCGAGTCCAAGCCGGTTGACAAATGCGCAGAGTGCAAGGAATGAGATCTGTGTCAAGAACTCCTGCATAGCAAGCGGCAGACCGACTTTTAATGCTCTTATACAATGTGTGTTGATCTTAAAATCCTGTCTGGTGATTTTAAATGGAAGTTCTCTTTTTACCAGTAAAAATAATGCAAAAACGACGCTGACCGCCTGTGCTGTTACAGTTGCGATTGCAGCTCCGGCTGCGTCTAAATGCAGTCCTGCCACTAAAATCAGGTCTCCTGCGATATTTACCACACATGCAACTGCAACGAATAATAATGGAGATTTGCTGTCACCTAAGCCTCTGAAAATAGCTGCGAGCAGATTGTACGCCACAATGAAAAAAATTCCGCCACCGCAGATACGCACATAAGACGATGTCAGTTCCACAGCCTCCTGTGGTGCCTGCATCAGCACTGCAATCGGCTGTGCAAACCCGATCATAACTACAAAAAGTACCGCAGAAACAATTGCAAAAATAATTGTTGCTCCACCGATCAAAGCTCCAATATACTGCGGTTTTTTCTCCCCGATATACCGTGCGATCAAAACAGTGATACCCATTGCAAACTGCGTAATAACAAAAGTGACTAAGTTTAACACCTGGCTTCCTGTTGATACGGCTGAAAGCCCCGATGTTGTTCCAAACCTTCCAACGACCAGAAGGTCAACTGCACCGTAAGCCGCCTGCAATACTAATGCGCCTAAGATTGGCAGCATAAATGGCAGCAGCTTTCCTAAAATACTTCCCTGTGTAAAATCTGATTTTGAACTATTCAATGTCAACTCTCCTTTCGCTCATGACTTTATAAAATTTTTCTATGGTCGAAATCATACAATCCGCTTCTTCTTCGGAAATATGATCCATATATTTCAAAAGCCGGCTGTAATAATTTTTATCGTACTTATCCGATAACTCCTCACCTTTTTCTGTAATGAAAACATATGTGATCCGACCGTCCTCCTCAGACGCATATTTCGTGAGATAGCCCTTTTTTTCCATTTCCTTGACCGTTCTTGTCACCCCCGGTCTTGGCAGCTTTAATGTGTCACTGATATCCGATACTTTTACTCTCTCTTTCTTCTCCTGTAACTTGTGGATCACATCCATGTACTGTATATACGCTGGTGTGACTCCTTCCGGCAGTTCCGGGAGCAGTTCCCTCGTCCTTTTTGCAAGATAGCAGGCATCCAACATTCTCTTTATTTTTTCTTCGTTCATACTATCGGTTCCTTTTTTACATTGTGCTATATAATTGCCTTTGTTAATTACCATTGGTAATTATATGGTTCTATAACGCTATTGTCAAGAAATAATTTAAACTCGCCCTATCATAATATTACAAAACAGGAATCAATCACCAATACAAAATCATGGTCATCAATCCCTGTCTTTTCACATCTTTATGCGGTTTTATTCATCTTTTCCGGAATCATGTGAAGCCTGTTTTCATCGCCAAGCGCAATGAGTATTCTCTGGCATTTTTCAAACTCAGAAGCAAGCTGCTCTATCTCTTTCGACTGCATTATTTAACCTCATGTCCTGTGTCTTTCCTTCATTAACTCTAAGATATCCATATATAATTCCTTTCTTTGTTCAAATGTTTAAACGCATTGTACCATAAAACAATCCAGAATTTTCAATGGGAAAGAAAATAGAGACGATTAAATTTTTTTATCGTCTAACATCCCCTTTTTTCTCAAAAAGAGCATGAATCCAACGCAGAGAATCAACTGCAAGGCTGACGACATCGGCGTTGCCAGCCCGATATGAAACAGCGATGTTTCCGGCTGGATGCTCATAATATAAGACACCGGAACTCTGACGCAAAATGCGCCAAGGATTCCCTGGATCATGACAAATCGTGTCTTACCGATACCATTGTAAAATCCGGTATAGCAGAAGAAAATAGCTGTAAACAGGCAGTCGATCGCATATGCCTTGAGATAATCTGCCGCTGCAAAAACCACTTCCCCATCCGAGGAGAAAATTCCTGCCAGCGCATCTCCATGGAAAAACGTGATCAAAAACATTACCACGCCAATGGAAAAAGAAACGGCAATGCCGTAATGCAAGGCTTTTCTGGCTCTTGTAATCTGACCTGCGCCATAGTTTTGTGCCACAAATGCCGACATGGACTGCATGAAAGCAGACGATATGAGCATGATAAATGCACACACTTTTTCTGCGACACCGACACCTGCCGAGGCAATGACTCCCATAGAATTTACGATTGCCAGAATGATCAAAAATGAAATGCTCACAAGCAGATCCTGCAATGCAATCGGCGCCCCAAAACCAACCATTTTCTTCAAATATACTTTATGAATCCGAATATTTTTATTTTTTACGGTAAAAGGCAGCTCTTTTTTACAGATCAGGAAAAACGAAACTACCACGCTCACAATCTGCGCAAACACTGTTGCAATCGCAGCGCCCTGTGTTCCCATGTGAAAGCCTGCACATAGGATCAGATCTCCCGCAATGTTAAAAACACATGCAATCGCGACTGTGATAAGCGGTGTCTTAGAATCGCCCAGTCCACGGAAAATGCAGCCGATCAGATTGTAGGCAACAATGACTAACATACCTCCGCCGCAAATTCTGATGTAATCAACGGTCTTTTGAAATGCTTCCTCAGGCGCGTTCATGATCTGACTGATTGAAGGCGCAAAAACAACCATAATGATCGACATGACCACTGCGATCGCCGCAAACATGACAATTGCTGTTCCTACGGTTCGTCCGCCTTCCTCTTTTTTTCCGCTTCCGATCTGCTGTCCCAGCAAAATTGTGGTTCCCATTGCGAAACTGCTGATCAGATTTGTTAATGTAGTCATGATCTGAGAACCTGTCGAAACCGCGGATACATCTGCGGATGAAGCAAATTTTCCCACTATGAGCAGGTCTACCGCGCCATACATCGCCTGCAGAAATAACGCCAGCAAGACAGGAAATGCAAATAAGATCAAAGGTTTTAAGATTTTTCCTTCTGTAAATGATGTGTTTGTTTCCATATATTCCTCCTGAAAATGATAGGTTGTGGCAGTAATTTCCTGTCACACAAAAAAAGCCGGATAAGAAAAGCAGATATTTCAATCTGCCATCTTATCCAGCTATTGTTTCTAAACGAACAAGTTGCCCTCCGATGAGCGATTCTGATTATACAATACACTTTTTTTCATGTCAATCGGTTTCATACAGTTCCGATGTTTTCAAATTTCCTCATACATCTCAAATCGCGCAGATACCTAAAAAACCTTGATTTTACTGGAAAATTTAATATCCTTGCAGGGCATTTTTTAATCTGCTGCCTTAGCTTGTTTCTTTTAAGAATCCTGGAAATCAAATGTTTCAAAAACAAGCTCAGTCCCTATGATCTTGTAAATTTTATGCGTGACTTCAGGGCTGTTGACAAAGGTGATGGAACCAATATCAATATTTCTCAGAATCAAAGCGTTAATGAAAAAATCAAAAAATTAATCGGTTTAACTAATCTCGATGCTCTGTACCTGACAGAAAAAGAGAGTGATAATATCTTTGAGTTCACCATGCTGATTGACAGATGAGTACTAGGTTTTTCTTATAGCTCATGTTGTCGTTCATTTCACTTTAATTTTTTGCTTATCTTACTTTTTTTCTGATTCCAACTGCGGTCAATGCTCCACAGGAAAGAAGGAGAAGTGTGATCCACAAAGCTGCCTGATCGTTATCTCCGGTTTTCGGTGAAACTGCTGTTGTATCTGCTGTCTGAACTTCAAAGTCTGCTGTTGCAACTCCATTTGCAGAAACAATACTAATACTGTGTGTTCCGGCTGCCAATGTGCTTAAATACTCCGGTTTCAAAGTGATAATGATACTTCCTTCTGTTGCCGTATAGCAGTCTGCACTGAGTTCTGCATTATCTACCATAACTTTCTGGAAGTTTGCAAATGAATCACTGGAACGGAAATAAATTGTATTTCCACTTCCCTGCGTATAGCTGCTGCCTGCACCTTCAATAATGGTTGGTATAACCTGCTGACTGCCCTGTGTGCTTGCCGTTGATGTCGAAGCAGGTGTTGATGTTGTTGTAGATTCACCTTGCGTTGTTGACGGTTCACTTGGTGTCGGTGTTGGATTTGGATTGGTATTATTACTTACGAAAGTTGTACCAATCTCACCAGTATATCCTTCTGGTTTTTTATTTAATGCTGCGGTAACTCCAGATGCTGTGACAACTGCATTTGGAGATATTGTTATTTTTTTATCACTTTCTAATCCGTAGCTGAAAGTCTCTCCTTTTTCTGCCTTAGCTGCTACAGTTCCTCCACTAATCGTTATATCGCCATTACATTCAATACCACGGCTACTGTTAGTTGCTTCTGCAGCATATGCTGTAATATTACCATTTTTAATAACAATACCATCATATGCAAATATGCCACTTGTACCGGCTGTTGCCTGTGCTTTGGCAATAATTGTACCCTGACTATCAATTTCCAGTTTGCCTAGTACACTAATACCATGACTGGTATCTGCTGTTCCACCTGTTACATCAAGTGTTCCATCTCCTGTTATGGTTAAATTTCCATGAACATATATTCCGCAACTCCATCCATTTGTACTACTGCTGTAAGAACTGCTTATATTTTTTATTCTATTTTCATTTTTAATTAGTATGTTCAGGTCTTGTAAGGTTTCGATTTCGATTCCGCTTCCATCACCTTCATAATTAAATCCATCTAAGGTCAGTGTATTTGTCTGATTATCATAACTCCAGCCTGTGCCGGAAGTATTGGCACTGGTAACTTCAACTCCGCCTACCCTTAGATTGTAAGATGTTGAAGTGGATGGTGTGGAACTGCCTCCAGAAGAATTTTTTGGAGAATAAAAAATACCATCTACTCCATCTTTTGTTGTAATTTCATAGTTTTTATCATCGTCAGTAAAAAATGCATCTTTGAATTGTTTTCCTGAATCTGCAAGTGGTATCTCGTTTTTTCCATATGGCTGATAATAACCTACACCTATTTTAGCACCCGATGTCAGTGGAACAGTCGTGCTCAGATTAATTTTTTCACTACTTTTGTAACGATAAATATATAAGTTACTATTTTCATCATTTGAATTTTTATTTCCGTAAATATTTGCACTTCCTCCGATTGTTACATCCGCTCCCTGGTATGCAAAGACACCTGCTCCAACCTGATTTTGATATTCACCAAAATCACAAATATTATCTGTGATTTCTCCACCAGTCATTTCAAAATTGCAATTATCAAGAACAACCACTCCCGCGCCGTATCCTGCCTCATTTCCTGAAATCTTACCTCCTCTCATGATGAAAGTTCCATTATAAAAAACTGCAACTCCACCACCGCGTTTTGTAAAAGTTCTATTGCTACGATTTCCAACAATATTGCCGGATTCTAATATTAACGTTCCTTCTCTGACATTAATGCCTCCAGCATAGTCTTCATTTGCCCATCCACCAGTAATTTTTCCATTTTGTCCTTCACTCGTATCTTTTATGATTAAAGTTCCACCTGCTATCACACTAAATACATTGTCTTGTTGTTCATTTAAGTTACGGTCAATCTTATATCCATTCAGATCAATGGTCACGTTCTTGTTTACATTAAAACTATAATCACCCGTTTCAGCCACAATATCATTACCTAATTGAATATTACCACCCTTACTTATTGCATTTTTTAACTCATTCCACGAACTTACTGTTGTTACCGCATCATCTGCCTTCACTTCCGTCACACCCAGTCCTGCAACCATGGTTATGACAAGCATCATACACAGCAATCCTGCTATCCATTTGTTTAACTTTTTCATTCCTTTTTCTCCTTTGCTTTTAATGTAAAAAATTCGTTGTACATGATTACCTGTTTCTAATGTACAACGAATTTCTTTCCAAATGGACGGATTGTCATGAATCGACCGTAAAATGTATTGAATCGACCATATTTTTTCACTACGTCTGTATTTTATGCTTTACAAGACAGCCGAAGGATATTTACCTAAACAACCCAATAATCGTTAGACACTATCCTCTGGAAGAAAATATAAACTATTGTTTTGTCGGCATCAGAAGAACCGGCAAATCCTACATGATGTATCAGCAAAATGCTCAGCAGCGAAATTGCTTCTACACTGGGCGGCCGTTTTGTCATCATGAATATATATCCTTATTCCTTCTCTGAGTATCTGACTGCAAATGGAAAAGAAAAGAATTATCTGGATACTATCAGCACAAGTGATAATGCTCATGCGCGGTAAAGTAACACACAAGAATTTGATAGACAACCGCCCATTATTCCGTTACTATTCTTCAATATGGATTGAGAAAACCTCTCTGATACAGTATAATAAAGTGTCAGGGAGGTATCTCTATGAAGGAAAAAATACTAATCATTGAAGATGATTTTACGATACAAACACAGCTTAAAACTCTTTTGTCTGGGAATGGATATGAAGTATTTGCAGTTACGGATTTTTCCCAAACAATAGAGCAGTTAAAAGAAGCTGCTCCACATCTGGTTATTCTGGATATAAAACTTCCGTGGAATAACGGTTTTGAAATATGCTCTCAAATTCGCACCTTTTCAGATATTCCGATTGTATTTGTAACAAGCAGCAATACAGATATGGACGAACTTAACAGCATTATGCTGGGTGGAGATGCGTTTATCACAAAGCCTTATAATCCCGCTATTCTTCTTGCTAAAATTGCTGCATTGTTAAAGAAAGCCTACCGTTCCCCTCAAACAGAAATTTATATGTGGAAAGAAGCTACCCTGCATTTGGAGAGTAGCATGATAGAGTACAAAGGACAGAAAGCAGAATTGACAAAGAATGAATTGAAAATCCTCTACTACCTTTTTAAGAACGCTGGAAAAATCTGTTCCAGAAATGATATTGTGGATTTTCTTTGGGACAATCAGCTTTATGTTGATGATAACGCCCTAAGTGTCAATATTACCCGTATTCGCGACAAACTGGCAGCAATCGGACTTGTAGATTTCATTAAAACAAAACACAGGCAAGGATATACATTATGAGTGGAAAACAATATTTGAAAAATCAACTCCCCGTTATTTTAATCAATCTGCTGGGTATGCTTGCCCTTGCTTTGTTCCTGATTGCAAGCGATAATCCTATCCAAACAGTCCTGTTTATTCTTGCAGTCTGGTCGATTGTCCTTGTTTTATCTTTGCTGGCATTTTATTTCTCACGAAAAAAATATCTGAATAAATTGCTCAATATGACGGAGCAATTAGAAGAACGATATTTATTGCCGGAAATCATGCAAGTGCCGGAAAGGGCTGATGAACAGGTTTTTTACCAGATTATGAAAATGGCTGAAAAATCTATGTTGGAACGGATTGGCGAAGTACAGAGGGAACGCAGGGAATATAAAGAATACATTGAACAATGGATACACGAAGTAAAAACACCAATTACAGCCATGAAGCTGCTGTGTGAGAATAACCGTTCTCCCTTTTCCAGAGAGGTATTGGCAGAGTTAGAGAATATCAATCAATATACAGAACAGGCGCTTTACTATGCCCGGAGCGAACACGCTGAAAAAGACTATTCTGTCCGTGAAGTCAATTTATGCGATGTTGTGCATAGTGCAATCGCAGATAATAAGTATCTTTTGCGTCAAAGCAATATGACGATTCAGATAGACGATATAGAAACAAAAGTTTACACCGATGAAAAATGGGTGCGGTTCATCTTAAATCAGATTATCGGTAATGCAATCAAATACCATGCAGAGCAGCCTATTTTGCACTTTGGGGCGACAAAAACGAATGACAAGATTGTGCTATCTATCAGCGATAATGGGATAGGTATTCCTAAAAGTGATTTACCCCGTATTTTTGAAAAAGGATTTACAGGTCAGAATGGGCGAACCGGGAAAAATTCTACTGGAATTGGCTTATATCTTTGCAAGCGTCTATGTGATCAACTGGGAATAGGACTTACTGCTTATTCCGAAAACAGAGGAACAACGATTTCACTTATCTTTCAAATGAATGATTTTATTATCGGAGTGCAGGGCTGATAGGTTCTGCACTTCTTACATTTTTGTAAGAACTGTGTAAGAAAACTTGATACAAAAAATGATATACTCCATTTACAATATGGGTATGGAACAGTTAAGGAGGTTTATCCGATGAATACAATTTTGAAGCTGGAGCATATCCAGAAATATTATGGCAATGAGGGGAATATTACCAAAGCCATTAAAGATATTAGTTTTTCTGTGGAAGCCGGAGAATTTCTCGGAATTATGGGTGCGTCCGGTTCTGGAAAGACAACGCTGCTCAACTGTATTTCTACGATTGATACCGTAAGTGCAGGGCATATTTTTTTAGAGGGAACAGATATAACGGAAATCAACCCAAAATCCCTTGCCCGCTTTCGCAGAGAGAATTTAGGTTTTGTATTTCAAGACTTCAATTTGCTGGATACATTGACAATTTCAGAAAACATTGCACTGGCATTAGCAATCAATAAAGTCCCTGCCGGGAGTGTAGAACCCCGCATTTTGGATATAGCCGGAAAGCTGAATATCAGCGATATTCTAAACAAATATCCTTATCAGGTATCGGGCGGTCAAAAACAGCGTTGTGCCTGTGCAAGAGCAATTATCAACAATCCGAAACTCTTATTGGCAGATGAGCCAACAGGAGCATTAGACAGCCATTCCTCACAAATGCTGCTGTCTACCATTCAAAGTATCAATGAACAGCTTAGGGCGACAATTCTTATGGTAACTCATGACGCTTTTACCGCCAGCTATGCCAGCCGTATTCTTTTTTTGAAAGACGGAGAAATCTTTATGGAACTGCGCAAGGGCAACGACAGCAGAAGTGATTTTTTTGATAAAATTCTGAATGTCCTTACCATGATCGGAGGGGGACAGAGCCATGTATGCTAAACTTGTTTTCAGAAATGCAAAACAGTCTGTAAAAGACTATCTGGTCTACATTGTCACAATGACAATCTGTGTTACCTTGTTTTATGCGTTCTTGTCTATTTCCAGTAGTTATTATAGCCCGGATATAGGCAGCGAGTATGATTTTACTCTGTTAAGTGACGGAATGAAAATTGCAATCTGCATGATAACATTGCTGTTGTTATTTTTGATACGGTTCGTCAATCATTATATGCTAAGACGGAAGCAAAAAGAGTTTGCTGTCCAGTCCATTATGGGAATGGAACAAAAAACCATTGGCAGGATTTTCTTTGCAGAAACACTGATTATGGGTATGTTTTCCATTTTGATTGGTATTTTTTGCGGTGTATTTTGCTCTCAATTCATTACCGCAATGCTCCTTACTGCTTATGGAAAGCCTTATGAAATCTCATGGACATTATTCCCGGATACCGTTTTGTTGACAGTGGTATTTTTTGTGGCAAGTTTTTTTGTGGTAGGAATTTTCAATACCCGTACCATTCAGAAAACAAAAATTATTGATATGCTTTCCGCAGAGAAAGAAAATGAGCCAGAATTGAAAAAGAGCCGATTCATTCCTGTCGTAGTAATTCTATTTTTAATGTTTACTTTATGGGAATTGTTTTCAGGAATACAAAATGTCCGATTTTATTATGACTCCCGCTTTGTTTTCCCGGTGAAAATCATGTATTGGGGAAATATTTTGCTCCCTGTTGTTACATTAGGTTGGGCGGCATTATGGATGTTGAAAAAGAAAAAAATTGCTTTTCAAAAGTTGATTGATGGGCTGCTTATTTGTTCTGTATTGCACGTCTTTTTAGCAGCAAGCGTACCTGCTCTTACCAATCAATACTATCTGCCTTTACATGGTGGAATACTGAATCAATATCTGGTATTTGTATTGATTGATTTACTCTTCTTTATTTGTGCATTGATTTATCTTGCCAGCAGCTTGATTGTAGCATGGAAAGTAAAATCGCCGGAACATAGATACAAGGGAGAAAACCTGTTCTTTTTCGGGCAAATTATATCAAAACTAAATACAACCAGCAAAACAATGACGCTGATTTGTATAACCCTTGTCCTTGCAATCTTCATGTTTATTGCCGCCCCTATTTTGACGGGCTGGGCTTCAGGTTATTTGGATATGCGCTCTATGTATGATGTGCAGGTATATTCAAGATATAATAACGTATATGAAGAAGAAAATCTGCCGCAAGACAGTTATGAAATCATTACTGAGTTTCTGACAGAACACAAAATAGATACAGTTTATGATTGCACGTTCAATCTATATCTGTCAGAGAAAGATGATTTTCACAACAGACAGAAATATGATTTTCCGATTGTGGCAATTTCTTTGAGTGATTATAACACTATACGGGAAATGCTGGGTTACGAACAGATTTCTCTGGAGGAAGATGAATTTACAACACAATGGAAAGCAATCGCCACCGAGGAAGAACGGGATAACTTTTTGAAAGAACACACCAGCATTATGACTGACGCAGGAGAATTGACTCTTTCCGGGCAGTCCTATTATGAGGATCCGATTGGAGAAACAGCGTACAATTCCTATACAAATGTATTGTATGTACTTCCAGACAATATTTGTGAAAAGCTGTTGCCAGTAATAAAAAACCGATATATTACAACAACGGAAAATATCTCCTATGAAAATGCAAGGAAACTGGAAAAACTTTTTACAGAAAAATATCCCGAGCAGGCAGAAACCGGGGCTATTTATGGCGTGCGTTTTAGCACACTGCAAATCAATAGTTCCATAGCAAATAACTTTATTTTACAGACTGCAATGATTTATGGTGCTGTCGTACTGATGATTATATGTCTTACCGTACTTTCTTTGCAACAACTCTTAGACGCAGGACAATATAAGTATCGTTTCTCTGTACTCCGAAAATTGGGGGTGGAAGAAAAGCATATCGGAAAACTTATCTTGCAACAATTAAGTGTTTGGTTTGGGCTTCCAATTATCACAGCAATCATTGTAGCTGCTGTTGTAATAGCTTACTTTATCCAAACCATATCAGCAGAAATTTCAGCCTATATCGGGTTTGGTGCACTGATGTTACAAATAGGGGCAACAATGGGGATTTTGGCAATTTTATTGATTTGTTACTTCATAAGTACATGGATTATTTTTAGGCGTTCTGTTAATCCATAGTGAGTGCAATTTATAGTGAACGCAGAAAAGTTTATGAATGTTGTCCGGCGGCATACCAGCTTTGAAGAACTTACCCCTACTCTGCTGCGGGAGTTTGTAGAGAAAATCGTTGTGCATGAGTGCAGCTATGACGAGAACAATACCCGCAGACAGGACATTGAGATTTATTATTCTTTTGTTGGCAAGGTGGACTTGCCCGAATAACCGCCCGACCTATCCGACACAATGCGCAAGTGCCGGATAGGAACGGCAAAATTTTTTACACTTCTATTACTTCTTTATCGCACATCAGTAAAAGGTCTGGTGATGTAATCCAAGAGGCATTGTTCCAACATATCCTCTGAGAATATCCCACTCTCCATCAGTTGAGTATACATGATGACTGCCAGATATCTGAAAACCAATCTCATAATGTTTTATACATGCACTCATTGATGGCATATGAAAATTAATATCTTTTCCGTTATAAACGATACTTCTGTTTATTTCAAAATTATTACAATCTTTTATAGGTCTTGGCATACATTTTACTTCCATCTAATGATATTAAATATAAAATAGCATAATATCTTAAATTCTAATTGTAAAGTGATATTTTTTATAAAGAAAGCGACAAATTAATAATGTATAATACATATGTAACTAAGCAGTTGTTTTTTGCGGAGGGATTAGTAATGAATAATGAGAGAATGCCAATTAACATTTATAAACTTGATGCTGGTTATAATGATAAGGGAATGAATAGTAATGAACTTATTAAAGATTATAAACGGAATATACATAAATGGTATTTTATAGTTGCTGCCGACATTGTGTTTGCCTTGATTATAGCATTTGTTAATTTTAAAGTTCCTGACACGGTAATGATGAGCCTGATTATTTATATTGTAGTATTGGCACTGCTTATAGTAAGTATTGTCAGGATTCATGGATATCGTTTACAGTGTAGAAATATAAAGGGAGATTTAACAGATGAAAAAATATAAGCTGAGCACGAGGATAAGTGCTTATATAGCTGTGATTTTATCGCTGGCTATGAGTGGCCATCTGATGAAGAGGCAAAATTTAAATGGATATCATCTGAGCTTCTAAGCCTTAATAAGGAAGGGGCAAAAGTGCGGGTCAAAGCTCAAATTGATTTTATAAAATATCATTATGAAACAGAATGTACAGTCAGGTGGAATGAAAACCTATCAGAGACTAAAATTAAAAATGCTAGTATTACGGCGGTGTAAGCATTTGTTGCGGATGGTTGATATATTAGAGTTAATATGATACTTGTGGATTTAGAAGTCGACACATTTAATAACATTGGCATTGAGATGGAATAATATTCTTTCTTCAATAAAGTAATGAGCAGTTCTGGAAATCTGTGGGTAGTGCTACGCATACAACAGATATGTAACACTACCAGATATAAATCCCCTATTTATGGGCTTTTTAGGATATCAAAACGATAATTCTAGTTCTCAAAGAGATAATTCCCCTGTATTCTGCTTGAACAATCTTGAAAAGTGAGACTGGGAAAAGCCAAATTTTTTACAGATAATATCTGCATTAATATCATCCTGATAATCCACAAGAAACTATTAGAGCACATATTTATAAGAAAATAGGTGTAAATCTGAGAGAGTGGAAAAGGGTGTATATCCAAGTTTAAAACAGGTTAAGTCAAAGTCTGATGCTGCAAGGAGACAGTCAAGAGCAAGTGCTGCATACATAAGTATTTGCCAAAAGCATTATTCCAGTAAGTAGTTCTAAGACTTCATAAAAAGACTTCACAGACATACCTTATAGACAGGCTTTACAGACGTGCTTCATAGATAGACTTTACAGACAGGCTTCATAATTCACTTACAGACCAAACAGCTTTATCGCAAATATTGACAACAAAGGTATTGTAATGAGTGACAATATAGTTGTAAGCACGAATATTTCTGTCGCGTAAAGTGAATCCTTGTTATATCTTTCTGCAAACATAATAGCAGATGCTCCGGCAGGGCAGGCCATTCCTATGAATACGGTAAACGGTACATTAAAATCAAAGCTCTGGAAGTTGAAAATATAAAGAATAAGCATACCGATTACAGGAAATATGATGAGCTTAAGAGCACAAAGATAGTACATACGCAGACTCTTGAGGCTGCTTACAATATTGCTCTGTGCAAGATTAGCACCAGCTATAAGCATAGCAAGTGGCGTATTCATATTGGCTATGTATTGAATCGGATTATCTATAACAGCAGGTATTTTTATGCCGGTAACAAAGCATATAACACCAGCGAATATGGCTATAATGGTTGGTGTGCAAAGATTCCTGCATATAGTTTTGAAGTCACCTGCTCCACCCATGACTATAACGCCGTGAGTCCATAATAACAGATTGAATACAGTAAGGTAAGCTGTCATATAGAAAACACCTTCCTGGCCAATGACGCCATTGATAAGAGGTAGTCCTATAAAACCACTGTTTGAATATATAAGGGTAATTTTCTCAACAGGAATTCTGGTTTTTTGCAGATTATAAGCAGAACTTATACTTATACCGTTTCTGCTATATTCAGTATTTCTGATTAGTATATTTGTTAATATTATAATAACTGTAAATGTTGTTAAAGCTGCAATGAGTGTAAGACCAAGCCCCCACATAAGATGACCGTCAAAGTCCATCTGGTAAGATTGGAATATCATAAGAGGTGAAACCAGCATAAGAAGAATGTTTGACAGCTTTGGAACAGTCTTATCATCAATCAGGCCAGTTTTAAATAGAACTATTCCGCAAAGCATTATAAAAAACATTTCAATTATTTTTTCAGCAACAACAATAGCCATACTGCCCTCCATTTTCACAATACTGATTCTGCTAAAATTAAATATAATAGTGCGTAGCACGGAACAATCCGTAGGCGTTAAAGCCGTGGATTTTTGACACCGGCATCATTAAATTTAATGATACAATATAAATGATGTCGGAGTCAAAAGTGAATTTTGTTACTCGCTGATGTAATCGGATTGCTTCATTGCTATGCAATTCCCGCAATCCTCGAACATCTCAAACTAATAATCAAAGAGTTCGTTTTATCACTTCTGATAAATTGGAGAGATATACGAAAGTAGTTGAGTGGGATAATGGATATCTTGTTATGGCAAAATATAAAAATGCCAGTCTCTAAGTTCAACCTTAGTTACTGGCATTTCTTAATTATTCAATTACAACTCATATCTTGGCTAAGGACTACATTAGCAACAGCAGTCACAGATGCTAAGTACACTATCAATTAGTCCAATTCACACATTTCTGTACGGATTATCCCTCAATAGCAATCCTCTTAGCACTTTCAATTTCCTCAGCAGCTTTCTTTGGTACAGAAAGTCTTAAAATACCACTTTCATATTTAGCCTTTATGTCGTCCTGAGTAATTGCATTACCAACGTAGAAACTTCTGCTCATAGAGCCGGCATAACGTTCCTTTCTGATATACTTGCCTTCCTTGTCCTGTTCGTCCTTATCAAGACCTTTAGCGGCACTGATTGAAAGGTAACCATTATCAAGCTGTATATTGATTTCGTCTTTCTTAAAGCCAGGTAAATCAATATCAACTTCATAGCCGGAATCAGTTTCTCTGACATCAGTCTTCATTTCGTGGCTGGCGTGTTTACCATATAAAGCTTTTTCAACTTCAGGAAATCCGAAGTTCATCCAATCATCATTAAATAAATTCTCTCCAAAAATACTAGGCATTAACATAAGTCATCGCTCCTTTTTTAATAAACTATTTGTTCGGCTGAACCTTTCGTTCATTCAGATTGGATATATAAATAACCAATCCCCAGGATTACATATTCATCTGAACTATTACCTTGTTTCTTTGGAACATCTGGAATGGCGTTATCTTAATTACTATTTCTTAACTCCCTTTCCTTTGTTCTGGCTATGTTATATACCTAATCATTAGCACTGTCAATAGGTGAGTGCTAATAATTTATAAATAGTTTATAATTATTTCAATTCTTACTATTTTCAGAAGTGTTGAAAAGACTGTACAGGATAAGCCGTAATATATTAGTACGTTAATTAATTTCTATTATGATTTGTCAAATTCGTGTGAAGTAATCTAAAGGAAATTGGATTGTGATTTCGATTTTACATTTATTATTAGATTCTAATCGGTGTATTAAGAACGTAAATTTATACAAAAGGGGTATATTAATATGAACAAAAGAATAACAAGGAAATTGTGCATTGTTGGCTTGATATCTTCTATTGTCTTATCTGGATGTGGTAATGCAGGTATAACAGGTGGCAACAGAGAGGAGTTATCAGGTGGTACAGATAAAGTTGTCTCTTTAAAGGTGTGGACAGAAAAGGATGGTCTGGATGTCATGAACAAAATGCTAGACAGCTTTAAGGAACAATATAAAGATGAAGCAGAGTTTGATATAACGGTTGAAATCCAGGCAGATTCACAGGTTCGTGATGTTATGCTTACAGATGTACACAATGGTGCAGATGTGTTTTCATTTCCAGATGATCAGATTATATCATTAACGGCTGGCGGAGTTCTGACAGAGGTACCCAATGCAGATGAAATAGCAGCAGCTAATGTAAAGGAGTCAGTCGAAGCAGCGACTCTGAATGATACATTATACGGCTATCCTATGACAGCAGATAATGGATATTTTATGTATTATAATAAAGAATATTTTTCAGAAGACGATGTTAAGTCATTAGATAAAATGTTGTCAATTGCAGTAGCTAACAATAAAAAAGTTGCTATGGAGTTTGATTCAGGATGGTATCTTTATACATTTTTCGGAAATACAGGACTTAGTCTTTCTATTAAACCAGATGGTATAACTAATGAATGTAACTGGAATTCGCAGACAGGTGATATAACTGGAGCAGCTATAAAACAGGCTCTCAATAGTATAGCAGCTAATCCAGGGTTTGTAAGTATGCCTAACGGAGATATAGCTGAACACATTAAAAGTGGTGATGTTATAGCAGGAATAAGTGGTGTATGGGATGTTATGAATGTAAAGGAAGCCTGGGGAGAGAATTATGGTGCCTGTAAGCTGCCAACATATACAGTTGCGGGAAAGGAAGTTCAGATGTCTTCATTTACAGGCTATAAGATGATGGGAGTGAATTCTTATTCAAAGAATAAAGAATGGGCATGCAGGCTTGCTGACTGGCTGACTAATCAGCAGAATCAGGAACTTAGGTTTAAAGAGAAAAATCAGGGACCATCTAACAGTAAGGCAGCAGAATCAGAAGAAATCAAAAAAGTGGCTGCAATACAGGCAATCATTGCACAGTCCCAGTATGGAACATTGCAAAGAGTAGGAAACAGCTACTGGGATGCCTGTAAGAAGTTTGCTAATACCGTACTTAGTGGTAATAACGGTGGTTTATCAGATCAGGAAGTTATGGATACATTAGTTAATGAAATTACAGCTTCTGCTGTTAAGTAGCAGTAAGATGATCAAAGTTGATTTACTGTATGTGAAAAAGATTGGAGAACAAGCATGAATAATAAAAAAAGGACGAGCCTGAAGACACTGATATTATTGCCGGTATTTATACTAGGTGCTTTAACAATAATATGTAATGTTATGGCTATAAACAATATAAGAACTGTTAACTCTAATGCCGCTGATATAACAGATAATTGTATGATGAGTGTTTCAGATCTTGGTGAAATAAAGAATGATATACAGGTTATTCATACACTTGGATTATCACATATTATTGCAACAGATCTTAATACTATGATATCAGTGGTAGGTGAGATTAATGATAATCAGGAAGAATTAGAGAAAAAGCTGGACGAATATAAGAAATATGTCCAGAATGATGATATGGATACATATAATTCATTAGTAAGTAATTATAATACTATGAAATATGAACTTGGAAACATTATGGCATACAGTGCTTTAGGCAAGAATGAGGAAGCATATGCTATTGCTAACGGAGTCGTAAGTGATAGCAGCACAGCAATCCAGAAGGATATTGAGGTGCTAAGCACACATGCCAATGATACAGCTTCTGAGGCAAGGGAAAGGCTTGCAAGTGTGTATATAAGCTCACTTGTCAGTAATGGTATAGTTATTATTATAAGCGTTATATTAATTATTGTAGCAATATACTGTGTTATGAAGTATGTTATCAAACCAATTATCGCAACCAATAAAGATATCAGGGATATTATTGATGGAATCGATAATGGAGAAGGAGATCTGACAAAGCGTGTAAGAGTCATATCTAATGACGAGATAGCAGACCTTGGTAACGGTATCAATCTTTTTATGGATAAGCTGCAGGAAATACTTAAGCTGATTATAGAGAATACTAACTATATGGAAAATGTTGTTGCTGAGGTTGATGGAAGTGTTGTCAAATCCAATGACAGTGCTTCAGATTTATCTGCCATGACAGAGGAATTATCTGCAACTATGCAGGATGTAGGACTTTCTGTTAATACTATTAATGACAATGCTGATGATATACTAAAAGATGTTGAGATTATAGCAACTAAGTCAGATAATATTAATCAGTTCTCAAAGGAAATGAAGGCAAATGCAGAAAAAATAGAGAGTGATGCCAGATATAATATGGTTCAGACAGGTGAAAAGGTTGGGAATATATTAGATGTTCTTAATAAGGCAATAGAAGATAGTAAGAGCGTTGACCAGGTAAATAACCTTACGAATGATATTCTTAATATATCAAGCCAGACGAATCTGTTAGCACTCAATGCTTCAATAGAAGCTGCCAGAGCAGGTGAAGCGGGTAAGGGCTTTGCAGTAGTGGCAGATGAGATTCGTCAGTTAGCAGATTCAAGCCGTGAAACTGCCAACAAGATACAAAGTATTAACTCGGTTGTTGTTGCTGCTGTTAATAATCTATCAGATAATGCTAATAATCTGGTTTCGTATCTTCAGCAGACTATTCTTCCTGAATTTCAGACATTTGTTGATGGCGGCGTGAAATATAAAGAAAATGCTTCATATATAGAGAATGCAATGGATGAATTCGTTGAGAAAACAGATGTCCTGAAGAAAAATATGGATGAAATAGCTCATTCCATCAATACGATAACAACAGTAGTTGATGATGGTGCTGCTGGAGTTAATAATGCGGCTATAAGTACACAGGATCTTGTTGAGGATATAGTCAATATCAGCAATAAAATGATAGAAAACAAGGGTATTGCCCAGAATCTTAAGAATAGTACTAACATATTTGCAAAGTTCTGATTTTGAATATTGGGGAGAATTGTGGGAGTGCGTAGCACGGAACAATTCGTAGGTATCAAAGTCGGTGGCTTTTGCCCCCGACATCATCATATAATAAATATTTACAATTTTCATCTGCCAGTTTTAAAAAATGGGCAGACTATAGAATAAATTTACCTTTCAAAGCCTATATATTACTATGAATATTGACAGTATTCCAACAATATTGTATACTTAACAAGTTGATGAAATATTACTGGGAATGAGGTTCTCCCAGGAACGAGATAGAAATAGCTAAATCTTTCGTTCATAACCGCTTGATTATAAAGCTGATGACTTCTGCAAAGTGCAGGAGCTATCAGCTCTTTTTGCGCTAATATTTATTTAGAAAAGAGGATTGTTATGTTAAAAAGTATAGCGCTGATAATGTTAATTGGAATGTCTACAGGCTGGGTATGCCGCAAGGTAAAGCTGCCGGGACTGATTGGAATGTTATTTACAGGTATTATATTAGGACCGTTAATTTTCAGAATGGCAGGAGTCGCTTTGTGTATGGCAGGAACTAAGTTGAAGCTGAAAGAAAGGGCATTCTGTATGCTTGCATACACACCTAAGGCAACCGTTCAGGCGGCGATAGGCGGAGTTCCATTATCAATGGGACTTGCGTGTGGCAATACAGTGCTTACAGTAGCAGTATTAGCAATAATAATAACAGCACCGCTTGGGGCATTTGCCATTGATATGACCTATAGAAAGCTGCTTAAGAAAAGCTAGGGAGAATTAAGATAAATTAGATAGTTTATTAGAAATAGGGAAGACTCATAGCAGCTAATAGTGGTTAAAAGAAGTTTAATACAAAATAGAATGGAGAAAATATGGATACTAAAGCAAAATCACAATTCAGATTATTATTTCCGTGCTACTTCTCATTTTTTGTAAATGGGGCAATGGTATTGTTAGTTGGAGCAATACTTCCATATATTATAGAAGAAGCAGGAATTAATTACAGCGTAGCAGGAGGTTTTTTATCGGCATTTGCAATAGGCAATCTTCTTGCGAGCTTTGTCAATCCGCCGATGGCTTCACGGATAGGAAGAAAAGCAACAATTGTTGTATTTTCAGCATTTATACCAGTAATGCTGCTTGTTATAACATTTCTTCCACCAGTGCCGGTTATATATGCAGCATTTATACTTATTGGAATAGGCAGAGGCTCAGTAAGCATAATCAATAATGCAGTTGTTAATGATAATTCTAACGGCAGACCAGCCGCACTTAACCTTTTACATATGACATTTGCGGCAGGTGCATTTATTGCTCCATTCATTACTTCGCTTTACACAAGCTTTGGTCTGGGCTGGAGAGCAGCTGCATATACAATAATTATAGGCTCAACATTATCAGTTATATTATATGTGTGGATGAGAATAGACTATAACTGGCCGCTGGAGTCTAAGAAGGCTAAGGAAAATGCTTCTGACAGCAAAGCAAAGCCATTTTATAAAAATAGCATTTTTTATATAATGGGCTTTTTATTATTCTTATATCTTGGACTTGAGAATTGCGTAAATGGATGGTTTGTAACATATTTTAAGAGTATGGATATAATGAGCAGTACATATGCAACCAACCTTGTATCGGTTACATGGATAATGGTTATGCTTGGAAGACTTCTCACAGCTAAGATATCATCAAAGGTTGATAAGAATAAGCTTATATCTGGATACTGCGTTGCTACAACAGTATTCTTTATATTACTTACAGCAACCCATAATCTTGCAGTTATTACTGTAGCTATTGCAGGACTTGGCTTCTTCTTTGCAGGAATATATCCAACAACAGTATCAAGTGTTGGCAATATAATTAAAGGTTCAACAACAGGAATGTCATTATTCCTAGCTATTGCTGCGTTAGGCGGAATTGTTACACCACAGATAGTAGGTTTCCTTGCTGACAGAATAGGAATGACAGCGGCAATACTTGTATTAGCGTTCAACGCTGCTGGTATGCTTATAATGTCAGGAACTAATGTGTTGATGAGAAGAAAAGAAACACATATATAAATGACTATATGAAATATAATTTTATGTGATTTTATATTTACAAATTAAAGCATATAAATGTATAATAATGGTAGTGAAGATGTATATTTATACTGACGGTGAGGAAGTGCAGATTACAGATGAGAATAATGTATGGATTGTTAATTGCTATTGAGATTATTCTTATGGGAATATGTTCATATAAAGCAATGAATAAGAAAGGCAGACTGGCAAAGATAGTATTTATATATGAAGCTGTTGCAGCATTTTGTGGCATAGTATTTCTTGTGTATATATATGTTCCAGGAATAACTATCACAACGCTTTGCAAGAGCCTTACATTGATATGCTTTGACTGGATTCTTATTCTTCTAATGTACTACACGCAATATTATACAGGATTGTTTCATGGAGTTAAGATTATTAAAGAGGCAATGATTGCATTTTCAGCAATAGACAGCGTTATGCTTATTGCCAATGTATGGAATCATCAGATATTTACTATAACAGAGATTAATGATTATGAGATTGTAACAGAATTTGTGAAGACCAATTTCTTTTATAAGGCACATTTTATATATAATTATCTTGTTATCTTATTATTGCTTTTATCCTTTATGTTTATGATAGCGAACTCGTCTAAGTTCTACAGTTTTAGATACGAGATAATATTTATAGCACTTCTGATTGGATTTATTCTTGACATTGTGACAATAAGGTCACAGTCAATATATGATGTGTCTATGCCGGCATACGGAATTATGTGTATGCTTATATACTATTTCACGTTAAGATATATACCTAATGAGCTTATAGAGAATACGCTGTCCCTTATTATTAAAGATATGAATAGTGGAATTGTGTGTTTCGATAACAGGGGAAGATGTATATATTGTAATGATATATTAAAGAATATTTATAATATTGGAACAGAATATATTGATGTTGAGAGAAAATATTCAGAATGGCTTAATGAGCGTGGAAGTGACAGAAAAGATACGATGAAGACTGAAACAACAGTATCTTTTCACGATATTAAGAAATATTATGAGGTTGTATATAAGAGAATATTTGATGATAAGAATAATTTTGTATGCGATTATTTTATATTTAATGATAAGACAGAAGACATACAGTCACTTGAGAAAGAAAAGTATAAAGCAACCCACGACAGGCTTACGGGACTTTATAACAAGGATCAGTTCTACATAGAAACATACAAAATCCTTCATAGAAATGCAGATGTGCCATATTGTATGTTATGCAGTAATATAAGGGATTTTAAGTTCGTTAATGAATTATTTGGAATAGAAAAAGGTAACGAAGTTCTTGTAAAGCAGGCAGAGATAATGAAAGAATATGCCAGTGATGATGTCATAGCAGCAAGAATTAATAGTGACCGTTTTGCTATGCTTATTCCTAAGAAGAGTTTCAGTGTTGATATGATATTATCTATAATTCACAGGATGCAGGATTATTTTAAAGATAGTTCATTCCATCTGCACATTTTTACAGGTGTTTATGATATAAGTGATTTGGAAGAGCCTGTAAGTATTATGTGTGATAAGGCTAATCTTGCAAGTGAAACTATTAAGAATGAATATAAGAGCAATATAGCTTATTATACAGAAAGACTTTTTGAAAGCTCTATTGAAGAAAGAAGAATTATAGGAGAATTCGAGAGAGCAATAAGTAATAATGAGTTTGAAATGTACTTACAGCCACAGGTAGACTCTAGCGGTAATTTATACGGAGCAGAAGCACTTGTTCGCTGGCAGCACCCTGAAAGAGGACTTTTATCTCCGGCAATATTTATTGATGTACTTGAAAAGACCGGCTTTATATATAGGCTTGACAGATATATGTGGGATAAAGCAGCTAAGAAGCTTAGCGAATGGAAGAAAGAAGGAAAAGACCAGTATCACATATCGGTTAATATATCGACTAAGGATTTCTATCTTGTAGATGTATATGAAACATTTGTCGGGCTTGTTGATAAATATGACATTGACCCTGTTAATCTTAAAATAGAGATTACAGAAACAACATTAATGTCCGATTTGGACAAAAATATGGGGATAATCAGGCGTTTGCAGAACTATGGATTTAATATAGAGATTGATGATTTTGGAAGTGGATACTCATCACTTAATATGTTAAAGGACATAAGTGCAGATGTATTAAAGATTGATATGGGCTTCTTAAGAGCCTCAGAAAATGAGGCGAAAGGACTTGATATTCTTGAAAGCATAATAACACTTGCTGGAAAGCTTGGAATGAAAGTTATAACAGAAGGTGTTGAAACAAAAAAACAGCTCTATATGTTAGCAGAGATGGGGTGTGATATGTATCAGGGATATTATTTCTCTAAACCAATACCGGTTGATGAGTTTGAGAAGAAGTATAACATTAAGTAATAAGTAAATTGTATTCTGGGCTGCTGCATTTTGTGGCAGCCTAATATAATGATAGGCGTAAGTGTCACAGCGCACTTGATACAAGCGTTATATAAGCCAAAATGTGCGTAGAAATGAGGATATATATGATAACAGGCACAATAAAGAAGAATTGGAAAATGTTAATTACATTTCTTGCAGCAGTAATAGGCGTACTGGCAGTACATCAGCCAGAAAATGCTGTGTGTTACGCAGCAGATAATGACACAGCGGCTATAGAGATAAGAACCTCAAAGGATTTGTTGGAAGCCTCTAAGAATAGTGATGGCAGTTATGTCCTTATGGCTGATATTGATATGTCAGTATTTGGGGCAGACGGCTGGAAGCCTTGGAATTTTAATGGAACATTTGATGGCAATGGACATACACTTTACAATATGGACATTAATACTGTTACAGATGTTACAGAAAAGGCTTATGATGGCAACCTTAAAGAATATGATACTTATTATGCCGGACTTTTTGGGATAACGAAGAATGCGGTTATTAAGGATCTTAATATAAAAGGTGCATATGTAAATATAAGCGAGAATGAGGATGGTAATCGTAATAAGAGCATATTAGCTGCTATATTGGCAGGTTATATGGATAATACGACAATCACAGGCTGTAAAGTGGAAGGTTATGTATCCCTCAAATCAACAGCAGCTATGTGGGGAACTGCGGGTATTGCAGGCTTTGGTAACGGAAATATAAGTGGTTGTGAGGCAGATGTTACACTTGTATGTACAGATGCAGATAAGAATTCTGCTGACAGAGATGAGCAGTTTATGGGGGGTATATATGCCGATGGCTATATCAATGTAAGTGACTGCATAGTTAATATTGATGGCTATATATCAGAACATGGATATGTTCATTCAGGCGGAATCACAGGACTTTATATATTATATCCAGTTACGGGAAGTTATGTTGCTGATATTGCAGGCAATACAATCAATGGAAAGATAACATTTTTTGAGGATAATACAGACAGACGTGCATATTGCAAGGCTGTTGCCGGTGAAAGAATGAATCTTTATTCAACTTCTTTTGCTAATACAGATAATTTTGTAAGAAATGAGGTGTATGATTATACAGTAGATTTAAAGCCTGACAATTATGTAAGAAAGACATATTCTGTAGATAATCCATATGAGAATGAGCAGAAGCTTGTCAGTTCAGAGGATAACAGTACAGAGAGCAGTGATAATGGACTTATTAAGACAGGAAGCACTAATAATGCTTCGCATAGCAATGTATTAAATATGAGCATGCCAGTAAGGGTTATTGTTATTGTAGTAATGATAGCAGCAGCGGTTGGTATCTATTATTATATAGCAGGAAAGATAAGGAAAAGCAGAAAGAAATAAAAATATCATTAAAGAAGTAAAAAAATAGCACAAAGAGACAGTACAGGGAAATTCAGAAGAAATAAATAAAAAACAGGCACTGAATAAAAATGTACAGTTGGAATGGAGATGTAAAAAATGCAGTTTACAGATGAACAGTTTAAGAAAGACTCTGAACAGTTGATAGACTTTATATATAAAAGTCCAAGTCCATACCACGTTGTTAATAATATAGCGGCAGTTCTTAATGAAAACGGATTTATACGCTTAAGTGAGGGTAAAGCCTGGAAGATTAATCCGTCAGGACGTTATTATGTAATAAGAGGTGGTTCTTCAATTATAGCTTTTAATATGCCAAAGGCAGAAAGCTATAAGGGTTATAATATAACAGCCAGCCACAGTGATTCTCCCTCTTTTAAGATAAAAGAAAATCCAGAGATAACAACAGATAAACATTACATAAGCCTTAATGTAGAGAAATACGGCGGAATGATAATGTCAACGTGGCTTGACAGACCATTGTCAGTTGCAGGATATGCAGTAGCAATTGGCAGGTCAGGCATTAAAGAATATCTTGTAAATGCAGATAAGGACCTGCTTGTAATACCTAACCTTGCAATACATATGAATCGTAGTGTCAATGATAACACAAGTCTTAACCCACAGAAGGATATGCTTCCTTTATTTGGTGATATTAATGCCAAGGATAACTTTGATGAGTATATAAAGTCTTGTATACAATCTGAAGACAAGGATAAAGAAAGCGTTGCAGATGAAAGCCTTACAACAGAACTTTTCTTATATAACAGGGAAAAAGGCAGAATATGGGGCTGCAACGATGAATATATATCAGCACCAAGATTAGATGACATACAATGTGCGTATTCATCTTTAATGGCTTATATTAAGGCATTGGGTGAGATTTCAGATGATTATGATAAAGTAAATGTATGCTGTGTATTTAATAATGAAGAAGTCGGAAGCACAACTATGCAGGGAGCAGACTCTACATTTTTATCAGATGTGTTAGAACGAATAAGCATAGCTTATGGTCTGGACAGGGAAAAGTATATGATGGCAATAGCTTCATCATATATGGTATCTGCTGATAATGCACACGCTGTACACCCTAACCACACAGATAAGGCAGACCTGACAAACAGACCATATATGAATGAAGGAATTGTTATTAAATTTAATGGCAATCAGAAATATACGACTGACAGTGTATCTTATGCCATATTCAAGGACATATGTGACAAAAGAAATGTCCCATACCAGACATATGCTAATAGGTCGGATATAGCCGGCGGCTCAACACTTGGCAATATATCTAATTCACACGTATCAGTTAATACTGTCGATATAGGGCTTGCACAGCTTGCAATGCACTCAGCATATGAAACAGCAGGTGTGAAAGATACAACTTATATGATAGAGGCACTGACAGGCGTATTTTTAAGATAGTAATTTAATAGTTTAATAACTGATATATGTAAATATATATTAATCATACAGAATATAATATATATTTTAATGTTAGAATTTTTTGGAAAATAGAATATGTGCAGGCTCAGATAAATGGCAGTTAGTAAAGAATACATTTACAGCATCTTTATAATCGCTCATTTTCTGAGCCTTTTTAATAGCCTTGGCTTCTTTTTTGCAGTCACCAAATGCGTATTCCATATAGCACCACATTTCTTTCATACGGTGGATAGCGTGCTTATCACCTGACATTATCTTAAGGCGTTCTTCATACACATAGTTATGGAGCTTTCGCATATTATCTTTATCCTCTTTAAGGTTTCTTGCATATTCATAAGGATTATCACTTATAAGTACATTGATAAGTCCTGGGTCAGCGACAAGTCCGCGACCAAGCATTATGCAGTGTGGTAGTGGTGATTTGCTATTTTCATCTGTATAAGCATAATCTTTAAGAAATGCAATATAATCATTTCGAGTAAATATGTCACCATTGTAACATACAGGGTTGCGGCTTTCTTTAATTGCCAGCCTGAAAGCTTCCTTATTAACATCACCACGGTAATAATCAGTTCTTACTCTTGGGTGGATAATTAATTCCTCAAGGCTGAACTTATTATATACTTCAAGAATATTGTACCATTCATCAGGTGATTCAATTCCGATACGTGTCTTTACAGATACTTTTATATTGTTGTCCTGAATGTAATTATCGGACATTATTTCATAAAGTATGCGTTCAAGCCTGTCAGTATCTGCAAGCATTCCTGAGCCTTTTGATTTGGAAACGACTGTTCCAGAGGGACAGCCTGCATTAAGGTTAATTTCATTATATCCGAAGTTATCAAAAAGCATATGGGCTGTCCATATGAAATCCTCTGAATTATTAGTCATTATCTGTGGTATTGAATTGATTAAATTATTATTTCTGTCAATATCACGCATTTCCTTTGCTAGAAATTTCTCTGTCTGGTTAGGTGATATAAATGGCATAAAATATTTGTCAATTTTGCCGTGTCCGAAGAATTCATCGAAGGCATTACGGAACATATAATCCGTAAGTCCCTCCATAGGGGCAAGATATACTTTGGTGTTAGACATATTTCCTCATTTCCTGTACATTACATAATTTTCTTTTTCTGCTGTCTTGCAGTTATGGCAGTAACCATTTGTCTAGGTACACATTTTGCCACAGTTGTGCCAAGCTTCATCATTAGAGTAGGAACAATTGTGACTTTGCCCCGAAACATCTGTCTTAATGCATAAGAAGCACAGTAAGTGGCTGATATTCCCGGAAGTGCAAAGGTTACATTAGCTACATTATTAAAGTTGGTGTTAACAGGGCCGGGACATAACATACATATGTGAACCCTGCTCTTAGCCTCTCGTAGTTCTTCATTAATGGCACTGGTAAGACTTGTCACATAACTTTTAGTAGCATAATAAGTAGACATATATGGACCTCCCGGAAGAAGTCCTGCACTGGAAGCTACATTCATAATGTAACCACGGTTTCTTTTCTTGAAAGTTTTAACCATATATTTGGTAAGAATATGGGTTGCCTTGATATTTACATTAATCATAGATAATTCTTTATTAAGGCTTGTTTTATCAAAGCTTCCAAGGTCGCCAAATCCAGCGTTATTAATGAAGATATATATATCCTTCTTTGCCAATGTCCTGCCAAGCTTAATGCAGGCATTTTCATCAGATAGATCACAGGTTATTATTTCACATCTTGTAGATAACTGCTGTGAGAGAAGAAGCATTTCTTTAGTATTTCTAGATACAAGGATAAGGTCATAGCCTTTCTTGCTTAAAAGCTTTGCCATTTCACGGCCGATACCAGAGCTTGCACCGGTTATGCAGGCAACGGCACGGCTGGATTTATTGGAATTATTAATATTATTCATATTAAACCTCATTTCTGCGCACAGATTAAAGAATAACAGTTTAGTGTCAGGTGCACACAGACACGATTACTCCACTTGTAAAATTAAATGGACTGCATTACAATAGAAACATTATAACATAAAACAATAGGAGAGAAGTATGAAAAATCGAACCTTATTTAAACAAGAGTACATTGATGCGGCAATGAGAGCCAGCAATTTTGATAATAATAAGTACAAAATATTTAAAATGATATACAACATCTTCGGACTTTTATTTGGAATGGGCTGTATAAGATATCTTATATTCCAGATTATGGGGAGCGAGGAAGCCGACTGGTTTATGGTAATATTTTATGCGTGTGCTGCGGTTGTATTCCTTTATATAGGAATGATTGGAATGGACAGAAGCAATAAAAGAAAGTACCATAATATATATTCAAGAATGGTTGGAATTACATTTACATATGATATCGACGCAGAATATATTGTTGTAACCGATGAGGAAGACGACAAGGACACATTCAGCTGGGACGATATAATTAAATGGAATCAGGATACGGAAAATATATATCTTTTTGTGTCTGCTGATGACTGCCTTGTAATTAATAAGGAAGGCTTTGTTGAAGGGACATATAAAGATTTAATCGAACTTGCAACAGCAGTTATGGGACTTAGGGATGATGAGGAGAATATTAATGGATAATATAAGCGTTAGAATTAATAACACAGATACACAGGATAATGCAAATGGTCTTTACATAAGAATATTAGAGGCTGACGAGATTACAGACATATATAATGAACATATAGTAACAGACTTTCCGGCATCAGAGGTTAAGCCTCTTAGTCAGATGTTAAGAAAGAGAGAGCAAGGACAGTATTTTGTATATGGAATGTTTGAGGATAATGGAGAGCTTGCAGGATATGCGTATTTTATAAAATGCAGTAATAAAGATGTATATCTTCTTGATTATCTTGCGATAGTTAAGAATAAGCGTTCAAAGCATTTAGGTTCAACATTTTTACAGGAGTTAAAGAATATTGCAGTAAATGATGACAGGCTCTTAATGTTAGAGGTTGAAAATCCTGACTATGCAGATGAGGGTGCAGCTAAGGATTATATGATTAAGAGAATAGGCTTTTATAAGAAGAATGGAATGAAATTAAGCAATACAAGCTGTTATTTCCTTGGTAATGAATATAGAATATTGTATGCAGGCGATGAAGTAGAAGATGACTATATGGATGAGATAACAGATACTGTATATAGGGATTTCTTCGGAGATCAATTCGTGGATATGAATGTAAGATTTCATTAATAATAATAAGTAAAAGCTTTGATTGAGTTAATAATCTTTTGAAAATGTAATAACACCTTAAAAATAATAAGTGTACTAATTGACAAAATATGATTAGTTATCGCATAATATGACGTATGAATATGTATAATTATTCATATTCTGGCAGGTATATGTCTAGCGCATCAGGCATTTATCAGGCAGGTACTAAAGATTGCGCAGAAAAGAGGATTACAATGAACAATCAGGAAATGATGGAACTAACAACGGTTGATAAAAGTGAATTTGAAGAACTCGTTAAAGAGTGTACAAGATCAGGCTCCATTGACCAGAATTTATATATCGAATATGATGTTAAGAGGGGTCTTCGTGATAGCAATGGTAATGGTGTTCTTACAGGACTTACAGAAATATCTGATGTATGTGGTAATGAGAATGTTCATGGTAGAAAGATACCTGTCGATGGACAGTTATATTTTCAGGGATATAATGTCCAGGATATTATTAAAGGCTCTACAAGAGATAGATTCCGTTTTGAAGAAGCAACTTACCTTCTTTTATTTGGTAATCTTCCTACAGAGAAACAGCTTGACAGTTTCCTTAGAATACTTGCTGATTTACAGGAACTTTCAGGTGCATTTATCAGAGATGTAATTATGAAGGCAACAAGTACTAATCTTATGAATTCACTTATGAAAAGTATCTTAAGCCTTTATTCATATGATGAAAATCCGGATGACATATCAATTCCTAATGTATTAAGGCAGTCGTTACAGCTTATAGCTAAGATGCCTTTGCTTACAGTATATGCGTATCAGTCATACAGACATTTTAAATTAGACGGAACGCTTATGATTAAGAATCCTAGGAAGGGATATTCAACGGCAGAGAATATTCTTTATATGTTAAGAGATGATGGACAGTTCACAGAGCTTGAAGCTAAGGTTCTTGATATCTGTCTTGTGCTCCACGCAGAGCATGGTGGTGGTAATAACTCAACATTTACTAACCATGTTGTAACATCATCAGGAACTGATACATATTCAGCTATGGCAGCTTCAATCGCTTCCCTTAAAGGTCCTAAGCATGGTGGTGCTAACCTTAAGGTTCAGGAAATGTTCGCTGATATAAAAGCTAACTGCAAGGATTGGGATAATAAAGAAGAAATCTGTGCATATCTTAATAAAATTCTTGATAAACAAGCATTTGATGGTGCAGGTCTTATATATGGTATGGGTCATGCTGTATACACTAATTCTGACCCAAGAGAAGTTATACTTAAGAGCTTTGCGAAAAATCTTTCTGTTGAAAAGGGAATGGAGAAGGAGTATGCTCTTTATGAGACAGTAGAAAAAGAAGCAGGACAGCTTATTATGAACAAAAGAAAAATGTTCAAGCCGGTATGTGCCAATGTCGATTTCTACAGTGGATTTGTATATTCAATGCTTGGTATTCCAGAAGAAATGTTTACTCCTATGTTCGCAACAGCTCGTATTTCAGGCTGGTGTGCTCATCGTCTTGAAGAGCTTGTCAATGCAGGAAAGATTATTCGTCCTGCTTATAAGTATGTAGGCTGGCATAGGGATTATCCTAAGATGGAAGAACGCAAATAATAATTAGCAATTAAAGAGGTATTAATCAAAATGTCACAATATAAGGTAAGAAAGTTAAATAAGCCAATTAACTGTGTTGTTGAAGTGCCAGGTTCTAAGAGTATTACGAACAGAGCACTTCTTATGGCAGCGTTATCAGATGGGGAGTGCAGACTTAATGGAGTGTTATTCAGCGATGATTCAAGACATTTTCTTTCAAGTCTTATAGCATTAGGTTATGTTATACAGGTAAATGAAGTTGACAAATATGCAATCATAGAAGGACATAGTGGCAATATTCCTAAGAAAGAGGGCGTTATCAATGTAGGCAGTGCAGGAACAGCAGCAAGATTTCTTACGGCAATGTTAGCTTTTTCTGATGGACAGTATACAATAGAAAGTTCTGAGCAGATGAAGAAAAGACCAATGCTTCCTTTATTTAATGCACTTGAAGATATGGGAGCACATTTTGAGTTCCTTGAAAAAAAAGGACATCTTCCAGTAAAGGTAACAGGTGCAGCTTTTGGCGGTAATAAGCCTAAGGCAGAGGTATCAATTGACATAAGTGAGAGTACACAGTTCTTAAGTGCACTTATGATGACAGCACCAATGCTTGACAGTGGTCTTAAGATTAATATTACAAGCAAGAAGACAGATGGCTCATATATAAGAATAACATCTAATATGATGAAGCAGTTCGGCTGTGAGGTTGTACACGAAGGGGCTGTATATCAGATACCTGCTGATGACAATTATGTTGCAGGTACATATCAGATTGAACCTGATGTGTCAGCAGCCTGCTATTTCTATGCGGCAGCAGCACTTACAGGTGGTTATGCCCTTGTTAAGAATGTAAGATATACTTCAATGCAGGGAGATATGAAGTTCCTTGAGGTATTAAAGCAGTTAGGCTGTAAAGTTGAGGAAGAGCATGAAGGAATAAGTGTTACAGGTCCTGCTAATGGTGAATACAATGGCGTAGACGTAGATATGAATGACTTCTCAGACCAGACAATGACACTTGCGGCAATTGCTCCATTTGCAAAGACACCAACAATTATAAGAAATATTGAACATATAAGACTTCAGGAGTCAGATAGAATAGAGGCTATTGCTAATGAACTTAACAGCCTCTGCATAGATATTAAGAAGGGAAGAGACAGAATAGAAATTCTTCCAGGACATATTAAACCAGGCGTTGTAAAGACATACTCCGATCATAGAATGGCTATGGCATTTGCACTTATCGGGCTCAGAGTGGATGGCATTATAATTGATGATTATGAGTGTTGTGCGAAGACCTTTGAGGATTATTTTCAGGTGCTTGACAGGGCTACACGAGAGTAATGCGAGAGGGGGCAGCTTTTGGTTAGTCGGATTTCGGACGATATAAGGCACGATATTAAGGTGTTAAGCTGGAGGTTATGGATTAGCCGGACTATATAAGGCTCGAAAAAAGGGAGGGCTGCTGGGATAAGGTGATGGTCAGGTAAACAGATTGGATATTTCTAAGATTTTCTGTGAAGGTTGTTGATAGGGACACAGCCGTTCAGACGAAACATCCGTGTTTCGTATTCGCTCACTCGTACATCCTTGTACGAGTGCTGTTGGACGTAGAGTGAAAGCCTAAGAAATATCACAATATGTTTAAAGGACCACCTCCTCACCCCAGCCACCCTCCCTTGATTTTTTTCGTTCCTTATATCTGGGTACTGTTGAAGCCGCCGGCACTTAGCGGCTGTCCTTTAGCCGCTTAGTGTCCGCTGCGGCTTCAAGTAGCGGGAGCGTGCCCAGCGGTAATATATTAATGCCGCACAACGTCCGTCCACCACCGCCACCACAAAAGTTTTGTAAAGTACTCCCACAAATTAAAAGAAAAGCAGGTGACCCCCAATTTGAAAATCCTAATGTACAAATGGAAAGTATACAATCAAAGCGATGTAGCCGAAGCGTTTGAATATTTCGGACATACCGTTGATATGTATGAAGAAAAGCCTGTCAACAGTAACAGTATCACAGGCTATAAAGAACACGATATGAAAGAGATATCAGATGTGATTTCAGAATATGATATAGTATTTTCTCTTAACTACTTTCCGCATATATCAGATGTATGTGAAAAGCTTGGAAAGAAGTATATTGCATGGACAGTAGACAGTCCACTTATATCTCTTTATCACCAGTCTGTATTTAATTCGTGTAATTATATATTTATATTTGATAAGTTCTTTTATTATGAATTAAAGCAGATGGGTGTCCGAAATGTATACTATCTTCCGCTTGCTGTTAATACAGAAAGGCTTGATAAGCTGATTGGTCGGCAGAGCAAAGAAGATCGGCAGAGGTTTGCGGCTGATGTTTCATTCGTTGGAAGTATGTATCATAAGAATTCCTATGATGATATTAAAGATAAACTGCCGCCATATATGAAGGGGTATTTTGATGCGGCAATGCTTGCACAGCTTAATATATTTGGGGATAACATAATAGACGATTTGCTGACAGTAGATATATTAAAGGAATTGTCGGAGATAATAGATTTCAGGCAGGGGGACAGGGCATTTTCTGATATACGGCTTGTGTTTGAGTCTACATTTCTGGGCTTTAAGCTTGCTAATATAGAACGTGTAAGTACGCTTAACAGGTTGTCAAAGACGTTAAGGGGTCATAATACTGCCTTGTATACAGACACGATTGACAGTAAGCTGGAAGGCGTTGACTACAGGGGTGCAGTAGCTTATATGACACATATGCCACTTGTATTTAACAATTCGAGAATTAATCTTAATATGACAATAAGAAATATAAGGACGGGCATACCATTAAGAGTGTGGGATATATTAGGAGCAGGAGGTTTTCTGCTTACGAATTTTCAGGTGGAACTCCCGGATTATTTTGAAAATGGAAAAGATATCGTGTACTATGAGGACATTAATGACTGCTGCCGTAAAGCGGAATATTATCTGGCACACGAAGATGAGCGCAGACTGATTGCACTCAACGGCTATAACATAGTTAAACAAAAGCACAGTTATATACAGAGAATTGCCACAATTCTTGATATAGTAAATTATTAATAAAATGTGATTATCACGATTGCGGTAAGGCGTGAGTATTATCATTATAATATGATGTGATAGTTAAAAAGAAATACCGCCACTGGTATTATAATAATTAAAGATTGTAATAAGAATGACATAGAAGCAGTGAACTAATAAATCACTGCCGCTATGTCATTTTATTATATGATTCGTTAGTTATGTTACTGTAATAATATTCAATCAGGTTACTGTAGGCTTCTGATTGCACCAAACACACCATTGAATTCATTGAAAAATGTTTCTTCATATTTCTTTAAGAATACAGAAGCATAATTATCCTTATAAGATAAAGATATATAGAGGTTGCCAATAGCAGAGTCTATAATCTGTATTTTAATAAGAAGGTTATTGTCACATTTCCAAACAGCAGAAGCAGCACATCTGAAATTGTATATAGGAAATTCAGATACGATGTTATAACCAAATCCAAAGTCAATGCTATGTGTGCCTGTTTCGTTAGTATAGGTTATTGTTCCCCATTTTCTGGTAGTGTTATTAGTGTCCGTGCTGGCATTGTCTGCATTATGAATTGTAACTTTTACAGCGGTCATGTTACATACATTTTCATCACATACATATGTAACATTATTGATTAAATTCTCATATGAGGAAGCAGTGCTGTCCTTAAGGCAGAACAATTCACGGCTGTTAATAAAGGTATTGTATTCTGCAAGCTGTGCATCAGTTTCGTTATTAACAGATGTTTCGTCATCGATTTTATTATAGATTTCTTCCCAGAAGGCATCATATATGCACTGTACGCCGCCTTGACGTCCAAGGGTATCAGCGGTTGTTACCATATAGATGTCCTTATCAGGAACATAAAGCGCAAGCTGTCCCGCCATACCATAGAGGGCATATCCGCCGTTGCGTGTGATCCATATCTGATAACCATAACCCTGCATTTCCTCCAAGGTACCGCTCTTTCCATAAGGATCGCTCTGCTTCATTCTTGCGGCTTTGATGTAATCTGCTGGAATAAGCTGCTTGTCGTTGTATACACCATCTTTAGATATAAGATAGATTATTTTAAGCATATCAACAGGTCTTGCACATATTCCAGAACCGCCCATAGGAATTCCACAAGGGTCAGGAAGAATAAATGTATCTTCAGAAAATCCCAGTTCATTAAGGAACTTTTCTTTAAGATAGTCAATAAGTCTCATTCCAGATAGTCTTTCGATAAGAGCACCAAGAACGTGAGTTGATGAAGTGTCATAAGAGAATTGTGTGCCAGGTGCGTGAACAGGCTTGACTGTAAAGAATGAGCCCACCCAGTCGGTTGTGCCAGCAGTTTTATAAGTGGTGCTGTCGTGACACGTTCTCATAGTAAGCATATCCCTTATAGTAAGCATTTTCATATAATCATAAGCTCCATTTTGGGGAAGTTTATCCTTAAAATAATCAACAATATGGTCATCTAATGATAACTTGTGTTCGCCATACAGACAGCCAATGCCCAAAGATACTAAAGACTTTGTCATAGAGAACATACGGTGAAGTGAATTGTTGTCGTAAGGCTTGTAATAGCTTTCCATACATATATTGTTTCCACGCATAATTATAAGGCTGTGCATAGGGATATCCTGATTTTCAAGACGTTTTGCATAATTAATAAGATTGTGGTAGTCGATATTACATTCGCTTGGTTTAACATAATTAAATTTAGTCTGCATAATTAAATCCTCCGTTGTTGAATTCTTTTACAAGTGTTAGTTCTTTAATAAGCTTAATATAATATATATTAAAATACAAATATGAGAGTGTCAAAATGTATCAGCTGTCTATATGATAATATAATTTTTTAAAATTAAACTTCAAAAATGTATTCAAATCATATATAATGTAAGGAATTATTGAGGTACAGAATATAGTATAAATTCACAGGAAGGATAGTAATATTAAGAAAACGTAATAGTATGCGGATTGTTATTGTTTAAATTGTTATTTAAGTTATTATGTGGATTTATAAAAAAGGGGGAACAGAGTTGATTAACGTATTATGTAGAATATTTGTTAAGAATTATAAAGATACGAAAAATCCCAAAGTAAGGCTGGAGTATGGAATATTTGCAGGAATTGTTGGAATTATATGTAATATTGTACTGTTTCTTACAAAGCTTACGGCTGGATTTCTTACATCATCATTGTCAATTATGGCAGATGCAATTAATAACTTATCAGATGCAGGTTCATCAATAGTAACACTTGCGGGCTTTAAGCTTGCATCCAAGCCGGCGGACTCGGAACATCCATATGGGCACGGAAGAATAGAGTATATATCAGGCTTTATTGTATCAATGCTCATTATTGTAATGGGTGTTGAGCTGTTAAGAAGCTCAGTTGAGAAAATATTCAATCCACAGCCTCTGGAATTCAGCTTTATTTCAATTATAATACTGATTTTTTCTATTCTTTTAAAAATGTGGATGGCTAAATTTAACAAACGGCTTGGAGATAAAGTAGATTCTGCGGCAATGAAAGCCACAGCAACAGACAGCTTATCAGATTGCATAAGCACTACCGTTGTATTGTTCGGCGTGCTTATTACACAGTTTTCCAATGTAGATATCGATGGCTATGCAGGAGCGTTTGTCGCATTATTTGTAATAATAGCAGGATTTAAAGCAGCTAAAGAAACGCTTTCGCCACTTCTTGGCCAGCCGCCATCAAAGGAATTCGTAAAGGAGCTGGAAAGATTAATATTAGAGGACGAACGTATCATAGGTGTCCACGATTTAATCGTTCATAATTATGGACCGGGAAGAGTATTCGTATCAGTACACGCAGAAGTTCCGGCAGATATGGATATTCTTGTGGCACACGACTGTGTGGATATGGCAGAACGCCGCATAGAAAAACGAATGGGTTGTTTTATAAGCATACATATGGATCCTGTAATAACAGATGATGAGGTTATTAATGAACAGAAAGCGGTTGTTCAGGAGATAATTGATGATATATCACCGGATATAAGCATGCATGATTTCAGAACAATAAAAGGACCACATATAACTAATCTTATATTTGATGTGTTAGTTCCATTTGGATTTAATATGAAAGATGATGAGATAGTTGGCAGGATAAAAGATGCACTCCGCAATAAGCACGAGAACTGGAGAGCAGTAATACAGGTTGACAAGAAAATGTTCTGAAATTAGTGATGGAGACTGGGGTTATATCCAGCCTCCATCATATTGTATTATCTGTCCGGTAAGGTAGTTGTCGGAGTTTAATATAAGCTTTACAAGATTGGCAACCCCATAAGGTGAGCCAAGTGTTCCACAAGGAATTTCTTCTGCTAATTCTTGAAGCTCTTCAGGGCTTAAATGTCCATTCATCTCAGTGTCTATAGCTCCACAGGCTATTGCATTAACCTGTATGTTACTTGGCGCAAGTTCTTTAGCTAAAGCTTTGGTAAAAGAATTGATTGCCCCCTTGGTAGCAGAGTAGGCGACTTCACAGCTTGCACCATACAAGCCCCACACTGATGATATGTTGATGATTTTTCCACAATGACGTCTTAACATATCCTGCACTGCAAAATGGCAGCAGTTGTATACAGAATTTAGATTGACAGACATTATATTATTCCACATATCAGGTGTCATATCCTGAAATAGTCCTATAGATGCAATTCCTGCATTATTAATAAGAACATTTACTTTTCCATAAATGCTTATGGCAAGGTCAAACATTTCATTAACTGTTGAATAATTGCTGACGTCCCCGACAAAGGTTTCACACAATGCTCCCTTTTTAATAATTTCTTCTTTGACAAGTTCAAGCCTGCCAGCACTTTTGGAACAATTGATAATAAGTGCTGTATCAGGTGTTGCTAGGCTTAAAGCAATAGCTTTGCCAATTCCGCGTGAAGCACCGGTTACCACTATGACAGTGGATACATTAGTTTCCATAATAAATCCTCATTTCTATGAATGATTTTTGCACACATCAGCACTTATTGTGTCAGAATAATCTGATATTTAAACATAATAATGCAAATGTGAGCATATACTATATTTATCATTCTATATCAAAAAAATACATTGGACAAGCTTGACATTTAATGATTTGTGCATACTTACTAAATTTGTAAACACTTACAAAAAACTAAGAAAGTTATTCGACACGAATTGACAGATAATCAAGGAGTTATCCACAGATAAAAAGTATAGATTTGCTTAGAAAAATAGTTATACACCAAGTTATCCACATTATCCACAATTTGATATGGGGATAAACACTGTGGATTATATTGTGGATAATAGAATAAATGTTTTGTTCAATTATACAAAATTTAAAATTATTAAAAAAATACCAGTATTAGTGCTTGACATTTGAAATGCCAGTATTACAGGGGGTTCACGGCTCTTTGACTACTAAATTAATAAAATATCTGTAAATTGTGTGAACTTACTTGTCTAAATGTGAAATTGTGTTATAATAACATTATCAAAAGTCGTGAAGCACAATGAAGCACAATTGAATTGGCAACATTCCTTAATCAGGCAACACGATAATAAAGTGATAGAAGGAGTTGGACATCATGCGTTTTATTATTACAGGAAGAAATATTGATGTAACAGATGGTTTAAGATCAGCAGTGGAGGAAAAGTTAGGTAAGCTGGATAGATTTTTTGCACCAGAGACAGAAGTCAATGTAACATTAAGTGTTGAGAAAGAAAGGCAGAAGATAGAAGTTACAATACCTGTTAAAGGTAACATTATAAGAAGTGAACAGGTAAGCAGTGATATGTATGTGTCTATAGATCTTGTTGAGGAAGTAATTGAGAGACAGTTAAAGAAGTATAAGAACAAGATTGTAGATAAGCATCATAATGAAGCCGCATTTGCCAAGGAATATGTAGAGAATGAATATGAGCCAACAGATGAGGTTAAGATTATAAGAACTAAGAGATTTGGTATCAAACCAATGGATCCTGAAGAGGCATGTGTCCAGATGGAATTATTAGGTCATAATTTCTATGTATTCTTCAACTCAGAGACAGAAGAAGTTAATGTTGTATACAAGAGAAAAGGCAATACATATGGTCTTATAGAGCCAGAACTTGACTAATTATAATGCAGCTGATTATGAATTATAGTTGATTTATATAATTATATTCAAGTCTTTATGGTGTGATTAATGAATTATATGTAATGTATTATATTAGATATAGTTGATGAATTTACATTAATTATAAGGTATAAGTTTATAGTAATTTAATTAATTAAAGATTATCTAAAAGAAGTGCAGTATCTTAGTATATCTGCACTTCTTTCTTGTTATGGGTGATGCTTGCCTAATTATATAAATGGTGATACAATTACAATAATTTCAGCTTTTCGTAGTGTGGAAAAGGTAAAGTAAGGAGAGTATGTAATGGGTTTAGTTCAGAAAATATTCGGAACACATAGTCAACATGAGTTAAAGAGAATTTATCCTATTGCTGATAAAGTAGAAAGCTATAGGGAAGAATATGGTAAGTTAAGCGATGAACAGCTTAAAGGAAAGACTAAAGAATTCAAGGAAAGATTATCTAAAGGCGAGACTTTGAATGATTTGCTTCCGGAAGCATATGCAACTGTAAGAGAAGCTGCCAAGAGAGTTCTTGGGATGGAACATTACAGAGTACAGATTATCGGTGGTATTATTCTTCATCAGGGACGTATTGCAGAGATGCGTACAGGTGAAGGTAAGACACTTGTATGTACACTTCCGGCATATCTTAATGCACTTGAAGAAAAGGGAGTATTAGTAGTTACAGTTAATGATTATCTTGCTAAGCGTGATGCTGAATGGATGGGACAGGTACACAATTTCCTTGGACTTTCAGTAGGTATAGTTCTTCACGATATGAAAGATGATGAAAGAAGAGCGGCATATGCAAGTGATATTACATATGTTACTAATAATGAACTTGGATTTGATTATCTTAGGGATAATATGGCTATATATAAGGAGCAGCTTGTACTCCGTGACCTTCATTACTGTATTATCGATGAGGTCGATTCAGTACTTATTGATGAGGCACGTACACCTCTTATTATTTCAGGACAGAGCGGCAAGTCAACTAAGTTATATGAACTTTGTGATGTACTTGCAAGACAGCTTGTAAAGGGTACTTACCATGGTGAACGTACTAAGATGCAGGTTATGATGCAGGAAGAGATAGAGGAAGATGGTGACTTTATCGTTAATGAGAAGGATAAGGTTGTTAATCTTACAGAACAGGGTGTCCATAAGGTTGAACAGTTCTTCCATATTGATAACTATGCTGATATTGAGAACCTTGAAATACAGCACAATGTAACACTTGCATTAAGAGCACATTATCTTATGTTCAGGGATAAGGATTATGTTGTCAAAGATGATGAAGTTCTTATTGTAGATGAATTTACAGGACGTATTATGCCAGGACGTCGTTATTCAGATGGTCTTCATCAGGCTATTGAAGCTAAGGAACACGTTAAGGTTAAGAGAGAGAGTAAGACACTTGCAACTATTACATTCCAGAATTTCTTTAATAAGTTTGATAAGAAAGCTGGTATGACAGGTACTGCTCTTACAGAAGAGAAGGAATTCAGGGGAATATACAATATGGACGTTGTAGAAGTCCCTACTAATAAGCCAATAGCAAGAATTGACCATAATGATGCTGTATTTAAGACTATGAAGGGCAAGTTCAATGCTGTTGTAGAAGAAGTTGTTGCGGCACACGAAAAAGGACAGCCTGTACTTGTTGGTACAATAACAATTGATACATCAGAACTTTTAAGTGAAATGCTTAGAAAAAGAGGAATACCTCATAATGTACTTAATGCCAAGTATCACGAGCTTGAGGCTCAGATTGTAGCCGATGCAGGTAAGCACGGAGCTGTAACAATAGCTACTAATATGGCAGGACGTGGTACTGATATTAAGCTTGATGAGGAAGCAAGAGCGGCAGGAGGACTTAAGATTATTGGTACAGAAAGACACGAGTCAAGACGAATTGATAATCAGTTAAGAGGTCGTGCAGGTCGTCAGGGTGACCCAGGTGAATCAAGATTTTATATATCTCTTGAAGATAATCTTATGAGATTATTCGCTCAGGAGACTCTTATGAATACATTTAACAGATTAGGTGTTGGTGAGAATGACCAGATTGAGCATAAGTTGTTAAGTAATGCTATTGAGACAGCACAGAAGAAGATTGAGACTAACAACTACGGAATAAGATTACATTTGCTTGAATATGATCAGGTAATGAATGAACAGAGAGAGATTATGTACGCCGAGAGAAAGAGAGTTCTTAATGGCGAGAGTATGCGTAACTCAATTATGAAGATGATAACTGATTTCGTTGAGGGCGTTGTTAATAGAAGTGTCAGCGAAGATAAGAGTGCTGATGAGTGGAATTATGATGAGATTAACGAGCTTTTACTTCCAACTATACCTATAGCACCAGTTGCGTATGATGAGAATATAAAGAACAAGAATGAACTTATTCATGCATTGAAAGAGAAAGCTGTTAAATTCTATGAAGATAAGGAAGCTTTATTCCCAGAACCAGAGACAATAAGAGAGATTGAACGAGTTGTTCTTCTTAAGGTTATTGATAGAAAATGGATGGATCATATTGATGATATGGATCAGCTTAAGCAGGGAATTGGACTTCAGGCATATGGACAGAAAGATCCTGTTGTACAGTATAAGATGATGGGATATGATATGTTTGATGAGATGACAAGAGCTATTACAGAAGATACAGTAAGACTTCTTATGCACATTCAGGTAGAAGAAAAGGTTGAAAGAGAGCAGGTAGCTAAAGTTACAGGCACTAACAAAGACGAAGGACCTTCTGTAAAAGGACCTGTAAGACGTACAGATAAGAAGATTTATCCTAATGACCTCTGCCCTTGTGGAAGTGGGAAGAAGTATAAGAATTGTTGTGGACGTCAGGCATAATGTCCGGGAAGTGATATAGTAATTTATAGATTATAATATTTGACGGATTGGGGCTGTCACACTATGCGAATATGACATTTTGTGGTATTATAATATGATGTAAGTGTTAATATATTATGTTAATATATTAAAAGAGTTAAGGCTTTGACACTTAATCATAATACTTGGAATGTTTAACATAGTGTGCAGCTCCTTTTTTAATATAGGACCTTAATATAGAATGGTGATTTGTAATTATATACGGATAGCAATGAGCCTGTGAACAAGAGCGTTAATAAGAGAATAAGTAAGTTAATAAAAGAGGTATATAGTGGTAGAATTAGATCAGTTTAAATATAGGATTTCAGGGTATGATGCACAGATTGAGAATATAAAACAGTCGCTCGACCTTGACAGTAAGAAGAAAAGAATAGAAGAACTGGAAGCAGATATGGAAGCACCCGGATTTTGGGACGATCCAGATAAATCCAATAAGGCTATGAAAGAGCTTAAGACTTTAAAGGACTCATTTGAAGGTTATAACAGCTTAAAGTCAGGGCTTGAGGATATTAATACACTTATTGAGATGGCAGATGAAATGCAGGACGACTCATTAATTTCTGAGATAGAAGATGAGATAACTGTATTCGAGGAGAAAATGGACTCAATAAGGACAGAGACACTTCTTTCAGGAGAATATGATAAATGTAATGCAATACTTACATTACATGCCGGAGCAGGCGGAACAGAGAGCTGTGACTGGTGTCAGATGCTTTTTAGAATGTATACGCGATGGGCAGAAAAGCACGGCTATTCAACGCAGACAATTGATTATCTTGAAGGCGATGAGGCTGGAATAAAGTCTGTTACTATAGAGATTTCAGGAGATAATGCATATGGACATCTTAAGTCAGAACATGGGGTTCACAGGCTTGTAAGAATATCTCCATTTAATGCGGCCGGAAAGAGACAGACATCTTTCGTATCGTGTGATGTAATGCCTGATATAGATGAGGATATTGATATACAGATTAATGATGATGATTTAAGAATTGATACATATCGTTCAAGTGGAGCGGGTGGACAGCATATCAACAAGACATCATCAGCAATCAGAATTACACATCTTCCAACAGGAATAGTTGTACAGTGCCAGAATGAGAGATCACAGCACCAGAATAAAGATAAGGCAATGCAGATGTTAAAGGCAAAGCTTTATATGATGAAGCAGGAAGAAAATGCACAGAAGTCATCAGATATAAGAGGTGATGTTAAAGATATTAATTTTGGCAATCAGATAAGAAGTTATGTATTACAGCCATACACAATGGTAAAAGATCATAGAACTAATAAAGATATTGGTAATGCAGCAAGTGTGTTAGATGGCAATATAGATCCATTTATTAACGCATATCTTAACTGGATATCGACAGGAAAGAAAGCTGATGAAGAATAATGAGATAATTAATTTATAATAACTATAAAATGCAGTGGCATTAAGAAAGGAGTAATTATGGCAGATTATATCAGACCGGTAGTATTTACACTTGGAGGTCAGAAGTTTGGAGTGGATATTAACCTCGTTCAGTCAATTGAAAGACAGGTAGATGTTGTTCCAGTTCCTAATGCTATGAAGTACATAAGTGGAATTGTTAATCTTAGAGGAGAAGTAATACCAGTAATGAGTCTTAAGAAGAAGTTCTCTATGGATGATACCGCTGAATCTAAGGGTAATAATACAGTTATCGTTAATCTTCCGGATATGAAGATAGCACTTGAGGTTGATGAGGTTCTTGAAATTGGTGAACTTAACGCAGAGAAGATTGTTGATATGCCAAGACTTGCTAAGAATGAGGAAACAGAATACCTTGACAGAGTTGCAAGTGTAGATGGTGATTTAGTTATTCTTCTTGATATTAACAAGATATTATCAGAGGATGAAGCACAGGGCGTTAGGGAATTTGCTGAACAGATGAGCAGGAACGACTAATACAGTAACTGTTAATTAAGTGTATAGCGAGAAGGAGTGTATATGGGTAATAGCAATGTATTTAAAAGAAATGCAGGTATTCTTATGGCAATCAGTTCGCTTCCATCACCTTATGGAATAGGAACATTAGGAAAAGATGCCTATGAGTTTGTGGATTTTGTAAGGGACAGCAATCATAAATACTGGCAGGTACTTCCGGTAGGACCAACAACATACGGTGACAGTCCTTATCAGCCATATTCGGCATTTGCGGGTAATCCTTATTTTGTCGATCTGGATATGCTGATAGAAGAAGGACTTCTTCTTAAATCAGAGGTTATAGCAGTTGACTGGGGAGATGGAATAATACCGGTTGAGGTGTCAGAAGATGATGCGGTCAATAACCGATATCCAGTCAACCATGACGGCTATCTTGGTGATGACCGATATGTAAGTTATGAGAAAATGTATAATGAAAGATTTAATGTACTTAGAAAAGCATATGAGCGTTTTAAGGGAAAATGTGTTTCAGCAAAGCTTACCCTTGATAAGGGACTTCCACTTTACAAGCGTTTTGATAATTTTGTTAAGGATAATGCATATTGGCTTAAGGATTACGCAATGTTTATGTCTTTGAAAGAGTATTTTAACCAGAAAGCATGGGGAGAATGGGACAGGGATATTAAGTTCAGAGAACCAGAGGCTATGCAAAGATATGAGGACGAACTTTCTGATGATATAGGATTTTGGAATTTTATCCAGTATGAGTTCTATACACAGTGGGGTAAGTTAAAGGCATATGCTAATTCTAACGGAATTGAGATAATTGGCGATATACCTATATATATGGGCTACGACAGTGTTGATGTATGGGCCAATCAGGCAGAATTCCAACTTGATGAGAATCTCACACCGGTAAAGGTAGCAGGAGTTCCACCAGATGCATTTTCAGATATGGGTCAGAAGTGGGGCAATCCATTATATGACTGGGCTAAGATGGAGAACAGTGATTTTGGATGGTGGAGAATGAGAATGGCTAATTCTGCACGCCTGTATGATATTATAAGAATAGACCATTTTCTTGGTATTATTAAATATTATACTATTCCATATGAAATGCCTGATGCAAGACAGGGCTCATATGAGCAGGGACCAGGGCAGAAGCTTCTTGATGCTATTAATGAATCAATCGGCGATAAGAAGATAATAGCAGAGGATCTTGGAGTATGTATGCCGGAGGTTGACCAGATATTAAAGGATAATAATTATCCGGGAATGAAGGTGCTTGAATTCGCATTTGGTGGCGACAGAAAGAATCCACATCTTCCATATAATTACACTAATAATTGTGTATGCTACGGTGGAACACACGACAATGAAACACTTCTTGGATTTTTTAATGACAGAAATGATGGCGAGTTAGGTTATGCATTTGATTATCTTGATACAAGGGATAAGTACAGAATGGTAGATATGGTGTTCAGAGCTGCATATTCAAGTGTTGCTGTGCTTACAATATTTGCTGTTCAAGATATATTAAAGCTTGATAATTCAGCAAGAATGAACTTCCCATCAAGCTTTGGTAATAACTGGAAATGGCGTATGCAGAAAGGGCAGCTTAACTGGGATCATCTTAATGCAATGAGATATCTGGCAAGTGTATTCGACAGAGAAAGAAAATGATGTGGTACTAAGGTACTATTTACAATTAAAAGTAAAATGTATATAGTCTATTTCATAAGTTAATATTTTAGCAAAGCAGTTGAAAAGCTGTGACGCAAAGCCAAAGGGTCCTCACCTTTATAGCAGTATTTATATGGCAGCCTGGTAACACCAGCAGGAATATTAATATTGCTTATGTTAAGGAAAGACAGCCGGTTGCACTGTTTATTCATTGAGTTATTATAATGGTTTAATTAACATTTGCCTGTAATATTATTAGCGTGGCTGATGTTAGTAAGGTCTGTTTGATATATTATGAAGTATACATTTAAAGCATCCGGTAACGGGTGCTTTTTGTTTTGCGTTTAATATCTGGTAAAGATGATGCATAAGCATTATTTTTATATACTAACCCTCGCATTCCTCTCCCGTTGTGCGAGGGTTATTTTTATTGTAACAGGAAATTCTTATAGAATTTCCTGTTACAATAAAGGCACTATGTGCTGGTGATGCACACTCGCGTGAAGATGCAATTTGGCGCAAGCGACCACGCTCGGCGCGGGAATGTGCAAAGCACATTCTTTTTTGTAATAGAAAATCTCTTGCAATTAAGTGTAATTTATGATACCATTCTTTGTGCGTAGCACAATTGTCTTTCTGAGATGAACAATTTGCTGCAGCAGGACTATATATATAAGGAGAAGTATGAAAGAGAATATTAAGTATTATGTTGTTAAGCAGAAAGCTCTTCCAGAGGTACTGTTGAAGGTAGCAGAAGCTAACAGACTTATAGAAAATCAGAATATCTCCATAGCAGATGCGACAGAAAAAGTGGGAATAAGCAGAAGCTCTTATTATAAGTATAAAGATGATATATTTCCATTCAGGGACAATTCTAAAGGTAAGACAATAACATTTGTATTATCAATGGAAGATGAACCGGGGCTTTTATCAGTTGTGCTTAAGAAAGTTGCAGAATTTAAGGCAAATATACTTACAATTCACCAGACGATTCCTGTTAATGGCATTGCTTCTCTTACGCTTAGTGTTGAGATACTTCCAACGACAGGTGATGCTTCTATGATGATAGAAGAGATTGAACAGCTTAACGGAGTAAGATATTTAAAGATATTAAGCAGTGATGCGTCACTTTAATATATTGGTGGGGAACTGATATATTAGTGAACATATTAGTTTCTTGAACCTGCATAATGAAGAACAATAAGATTAAATGGAGGATAATATGGCGAAGATAGCAGTTTTAGGTTATGGTACTGTTGGATCAGGTGTTGTAGAGATACTTGATGCGAACGCAGAGTCGATATCAAAAAAGGCAGGCCAGCCTATTGAGGTAAAGAGTGTATTAGATTTAAGAGATTTCCCTAGTGATCCAATTCAGGAAAAGATTGTACACGATATAGACCTTGTTATTAATGATGATGAGATAGATGTAGTAGTAGAAGTTATGGGTGGTGTTGAACCGGCATTTACATTTGTTAAGAGAGCACTTGAAGCTGGGAAGAGTGTCTGTACATCTAACAAGGCGCTTGTTGCGGCACACGGAGCAGAGCTTCTTGCTATGGCTAAGGAACGCAGCCTTAACTTTATGTTCGAGGCATCAGTAGGCGGTGGAATTCCTATTATCAGACCACTTAATCAGGCACTTACAGCAGATGAGATAACTAAGATTACAGGTATTATGAATGGAACAACTAATTACATTCTTACAAAGATGAGTAATGATGGAAGTTCTTATGAAGAAGTGTTAAAGGAAGCACAGGCATTAGGTTATGCTGAAAGAAATCCGGAGGCAGACGTTGAAGGATATGATGCCTGTAGAAAGATAGCTATTCTTACTTCTTTAGCAGATGGCAGGACGGTTAATTTTGAGGAGATAACAACAGAGGGAATTACTAAGATTTCCAATGAAGATTTTGCATATGCCAGAAAACTTAATAGCGTTATAAAGCTTTTGGCAACAAGTTACAGAAAAGACGGAAAGGTATATGCTATTACAGCACCATTCCTTATTGATACAACACATCCGCTCTACAATGTAAATGGAGTTCTTAACGGAATATATGTTAATGGTAATATGGTAGGCGATGTTATGTTCTTTGGTGCTGGTGCAGGAAAGCTTCCAACAGCAAGTGCTGTAGTTGGAGATATAATAGATTGTGTTAAACATAAGGGAACTAATGTCTGTGTAATCTGGGATGATGAAAAGCTCGAACTTGCACCTACCAGAGATGAAGTCAGAAGCTTCTTTGTAAGAGTTAAAGGTAATGCTTCTGATACAGCTATGGTTAAAGAACAGTTCGGTGATGTAGAGATTATCACAGTTGATGGTCTTGATAATGAATTCGGCTTTATAACCGACAAGATGACAGAAGAAGCATTTGATAAAGCAGCAGCTAATGTAGATATGATTTCAAGAATAAGAATAGACGATACAAAGCTTCAGTGATATCAATGGGTGTTAATATAGTCAGATGATAGATATATGAAAGTGCTGAATATATAAGAGTGCTAAAAGTATGAGAGTGCTGAATATATAAGAATGCCGAGATATTTAGAGTATAAATACTAAACAATTAAGATATAATTATAAGGGAGAATTAGTAATGGTTAAAGTAGTTAAATTCGGTGGAAGTTCACTTGCAAGTGCAGATCAGTTTAAGAAGGTTGGTAACATAATAAGAGCTGAGGAAAGCAGAAGATATGTAGTTCCATCTGCACCAGGAAAGAGATTTTCAGAGGACACCAAAGTAACAGATATGCTCTATAAGTGTTATGCAGAGGCAGAAGCCGGAAAGAATTTTGACAAGCAGTTAAAGGCTATTGAAGAAAGATACAATGAGATTATTAAAGGACTTGGCTTAAAACTTTCATTAAAGGAACAGTTTGAAACTATCAAGAAGAACTTTGAAAGTAAGGCGGGCAAGGACTATGCGGCTTCAAGGGGTGAATACCTCAATGGTATAATAATGGCTAATTATCTTGGTTATGAGTTTATAGATGCAGCAAGTGTTATCTGCTTTGACCCAGAAGGAGAATTTGATGGTGAGAAGACTAACAAAGTTATGGCTGACAGATTAGCTAATGTTGAGAAAGCTGTAATTCCAGGCTTCTATGGTGCTATGCCTAACGGAGAAGTTAAGACATTCTCAAGAGGTGGTTCAGATGTTACAGGTTCTATTGTTGCAAGGGCAATAAAGGCTGATGTATACGAGAACTGGACAGATGTATCAGGATTTCTTGCAGCAGACCCAAGAATAGTGGACAATCCAAGATCAATTGAAGTTATTACATACAAGGAATTAAGAGAACTTTCTTATATGGGTGCTACAGTTCTTCACGAATCAGCAATATTCCCGGTAAGAAAGGAAGGAATTCCAATCAATATCCGTAATACTAATGCACCACAGGATAAGGGTACAATGATTGTTGAGACAACTTGTAACAAGCCAGACTGCATAATTACAGGTATTGCAGGTAAGAAAGGTTTTGTATCAATCACAATTGATAAGGATATGATGAACTCGGAGATAGGATTTGGACGTAAGGTGCTTCAGGTGTTCGAGGACAATGGAATATCATTTGAGCATATGCCATCAGGAATTGATACAATGACTGTATTTGTACATCAGGATGAATTTGTTGAGAAGGAACAGAAGGTTCTTGCACAGCTACACAGAGCAGTTAATCCAGATAGCATTGAACTTGAATCAGATCTTTCACTTATTGCTGTTGTTGGACGTGGTATGAGAAATAACTCAGGTCTTGCAGCTAATATATTCTCGGCTCTTGCAAAGGCAAAGATTAACATTAAGATGATTGATCAGGGTTCTAGTGAACTTAATATTATTATTGGTGTAAGAAACAGATACTTTGAAGATGCTATTAAGACTATTTATGATGTATTTGTTCCTAATAACAAATAATAAATAAAACATAATATAAGGGGGTTTTACATATGAAGGAAGCAAAGAATGAATTAATGCAGTTTGTTGCAGGCATAATAATGCTTGTTGTAGGCTTGTATATATTCTCTCAGAAGGTAATTGTATTTTCAGGCTTTTTCTCATTCGGTGGAGGAAGATTTTCTTCCGGTTTAATAGTTGTGCCATTGATAATAGGCATAGTATGGATGTTTGTCAGCGGTGCGAATTTCGCCTCAAAGGTATTTACAGTATTAGCGGCGATTATAATAATTGCATCAGTTGTTATGACAACTAATATACATTTAAGTGCAATGACACTCTATGACTGGATACTTATACTTGTTCTTATATTCGGCGGTGCCGGACTTGTTGGAAAAGTGCTTTTTGCTGGCAATTTCTCAGATGACAAAGGCAGAAAAGGCGGAAATAAGAAAGCTGATGATGTTTCATCAAGCGTAAAGAATATTGATGATGAGCTTGAGCAGTTAAAAAAGAACATAAAGTAAATACAGGCTCACAACCAATATTGGTGGAATGATAAATATTTATTAAGGGATGATATATTCACAATAAAAAATGCCTCAAACGGCATAAAACAGCACTATATAAGCTGTATCTTAAATCATACTGTATACACGGTATAATAAGATATTGCTTATATGGTGCTTTTTCATTTAAGGCTTACAATTTAATGTGGCTTGATAATAGATTGCTCAATTGGTATAATTAATCGTTAGATAATTATTATAAATATATAGTTGAATGGAGTTTAATAATGGATATTATTAAGAAAATTGCGGAAGAACTTGAAGTTAAGACATCACAGGTAGATGCAGCAGTCAAGCTTATTGATGAGGGCTGCACAATACCATTTATTGCAAGATACCGAAAGGAAGTTACGGGTGCATTGAACGATGAACAGCTCCGTGCTCTTGATGACAGACTTAAATATCTTCGTAATCTTGAGGATAGAAAGACGCAGGTTATAGCAAGTATAGAGGAGCAAGGAAAGCTCACAGAGGAGTTAAAGGAACAGATTATAAAGGCTGAAACTATGGTTTTAGTCGAGGATTTATATAGACCATATAAGCAGAAGAGAAGAACAAGAGCAACTATTGCCAAGGAAAAAGGTCTTGAGCCATTAGCAGCTTATATTAAAGAACAGAATGCTGTTAAAGATATATTAACAGAAGCTGCTAAGTATATATCTGATGAAGAAGGTAAGGAAGTAAATTCGGCAGATGAAGCTGTTGCAGGAGCACTTGATATAATTGCAGAGCAGATATCAGATGTCGCTGATTACAGGACATATATAAGAGATATAACATTTAAAGAGGGCAAGCTTGTAGTAACTGCCAAGGACGAAAATGCAGACTCGGTATATGAGAATTACTATGATTACAATGAAGCTATAGCCTCTATTCCAGGACACAGAATACTTGCTATCAACAGAGGAGAGAGCGAGAAGTTCTTAACAGTAAAGGTCGAAGCACCTAAGGACAGAATATTAAGATATCTTGCCAAGCAGGAGATAACAGCAGATAATGAATTTACAACACCATATCTTACAGCATGTATAGAAGACTCTTACGACAGACTTATTGCACCAGCAATAGAAAGAGAGATAAGAAGCACATTGACAGATAATGCACAGGACGGGGCTATCAAGGTGTTCGGAAAGAACTTAGAGCAGCTTTTATTGCAGCCACCAATAGCAGGCAAGGTTGTGTTAGGCTGGGATCCGGGCTTTAGAAATGGCTGTAAACTTGCTATAGTTGATGCCACAGGAAAGGTGCTTGCAACTAAGGTTGTATATCCAACAGAGCCATTTAACAAGGTTGAGGAGACTAAGAAAATAGTAGCAGACCTTATTAAGAAATATGGTGTTACACTTATATCTTGTGGAAATGGTACTGCTTCAAGAGAGTCAGAACAGATAATCTCAGATATGATAAAGGAATATAATCTTGCAGGCGTAGATTATGTTATAACTAATGAGGCAGGAGCATCTGTATATTCGGCAAGTAAGCTTGCTACAGAAGAATTCCCTGACTTTGATGTGAACCAAAGAAGTGCCGTATCAATAGCAAGAAGAGTGCAGGATCCACTTGCAGAGCTTGTTAAAATTGATCCTAAATCAATAGGTGTAGGACAGTATCAGCACGATATGAACCAGAAGAAGTTAAGTGAGACGCTTGGAGGAGTAGTTGAAGACAGCGTTAATAAGGTTGGTGTAGATCTTAATACAGCTTCAGCTTCACTTCTTGAATACATTTCTGGAATATCTAAGTCAGTTGCCAAGAACATAATTGATTACAGGGAAACTAACGGAAGATTCACTAACAGAAAGCAGCTTTTAAAGGTTGCCAAGTTAGGACCTAAGGCATTTGAACAGTGTGCAGGATTTATGAGAATAACAGGCGGTGATAATCCTCTTGATGCAACAAGCGTTCACCCAGAAAGCTATGAAGCTGCTGCTAAGCTTTTAAAAGTTATGGGCTATGATATTAATCAGATAAGCTCAGGAGAACTTATCGGGCTTAAATCAAGGATTGAAAATATGAGCAAACTTGCAGACGAACTTGGAATTGGAACTATGACTTTAGAGGATATAGTTAAAGAGCTTGAAAAGCCGGGAAGAGATCCAAGAGATGAAATGCCAAAGCCAATACTTAGAAAAGATGTTCTTGATATGAAAGATCTTACACCGGGTATGATACTTAAAGGTACAGTAAGAAATGTTATAGATTTCGGTGCATTTGTCGATATCGGAGTACATCAGGACGGACTTGTACATATTTCACAGATGAGCGCAGAAAGAAGAGTTGAACACCCTCTTGATATTGTGAGCGTTGGAGATATTGTAGATGTCAGGGTTATAGATGTTGATACTAACAAGGGCAGAATATCATTATCTATGATTTTAGATGAAAAGGAAGCTGCCAATAGAAGCTATAAGAACAATTCAGACAAGAATGGCGACAGGAAGAATAATAAGAATAATGGCAGCAGGAATAATAAAAATAATGCTGGCAGAAAGTCATCTAAACAGCAAGGGCTTAATTTAAGAGGCCTTGAGAAGTTTATGCACTAATTATCCTGCACTGACAGCAAAGAAAGTATACAGAAAGCCGTAAACAGGCTTATAGGCAGGTTGAAATTTAAGATGATTGGAATGCGTTTTGTTAAGGAGAAGGTGTATGGCTGATAATATTATGAATGATAATGCAAAAGATAATAATGCAGACAATAATGTAATAGAATTTGACAGCAAGGTCACAGAAAAGGATTTACTTAGATTTAAGTTTTATCATAAGTATCACACAATATCAGGTATGGCAGAGATAATGCTGGCCCTGATAATGATAGTTCTCTGTGTTATATCAATAGGCAGGGTTAACGCTTCATATTCACTTATGGTAGGTGTGTTTGGTGTATTCTTTCTTGTGTTCCCATCGGTTGATATGAAGCACAGGGCTAAAAGACAGATGGAAAAGGTTGTTACATTTAAGGAGCAGGTGCATTATAGAATAGATAATAAAGGCATAACTGTGAGTCTTAATGATGTAACAGAAACACTTGGCTGGGACAAGATTTACAAGATTAAATTTGATGGCGCTAATATCGATGTTTATATGACAACAGTCAATGCCAATATTATTCCTGTAAGGGATTTTAACGGCAGGGCAGATGAGTTTATAAGAATGGCACAGCAGCATCTGAAGCCATTCCAGATAAAAGTTGATGTTAAGAAAATGAATAAAGCAGCATAAAAGGAATTAAATATGATAATAGAGACATTTGATTCAAAGCAGACATATGAACTTGGCTATAAGCTTGGCTGTGAGGCAAAGGCAGGAGATATATATTGTCTTGACGGCGAGCTTGGAGTTGGTAAGACAGTATTTACACAAGGCTTTGCCAAGGGCCTTGGAATAGAAGAACCTATTAATAGTCCGACTTTCACAATAGTACAGGAATATACACAAGGACGTATTCCATTATACCATTTTGATGTATACAGAATAAGTGATGTGTCAGAAATGGACGAAATAGGATATGAAGAATACTTTTACTCAGACGGAGTGTGCCTTGTTGAATGGGGAAAGCTTATAGATGAGCTGTTTCCGGACAATACAACATATATCTCAATAAGTAAAGATTTATCAAAAGGTTTTGATTACAGAAAGGTAGAAGTAGCCACTAAAGAAATGGAGGATTAGTATGAAGGTTTTGGCAATTGAAAGTTCTGCTGTAACAGCTTCTGTTGCAATTATGACGGAAGATACGCTTATTGCAGAATATACAATTAATTATAAAAAGACACATTCCCAGACATTGCTTCCTATGATAGATGAAATATGCCGTATGACAGAAAATAATGCGGCGGACTGCGATATAATTGCAGTATCCAATGGTCCGGGTTCATTTACGGGTTTAAGAATTGGTGCGGCAACAGGGAAGGGTCTTGCACTTGCACTTGATAAACCAATGGTGGCAGTTCCTACGCTTGAAGCTATGGCATACAACTTTTATGGTGATGACAGGATTATATGTCCTGTTATGGATGCAAGAAGGGCACATCTGTATAGTGGTCTTTACCGTTTTGAGAATGGAAAGCTTATAACTGTCCACGAACAGTGCCTTATATCATATGGAGAGCTTGCAGGAATCCTTAATGAAGTAAAGGAAAAGGTTGTGTTCGTTGGAGATGGAATAGCGGCAGCTAAGGACTATTTTAAGGATAATCTTACCTGCAATTACACATTCAGCCCAGCCGGTTTAAGGACACAGAGGGCTTCATCGGTTGCCCTTGCAGCTATTGATATGGCTAATGAGGGAAAGACAATCGGATCAGATATGTTAAAGCCAGATTATCTTCGTCCATCACAGGCTGAAAGAGAACATAGTGGGAAGAGGGCATAATTATGGAATATCATATAAGACCAATGGAAGACAGAGATATTTCAACAGTTGAACAGATAGAAAAAAGTATATTTTCCCTTCCGTGGTCGGCTAAATCCTTTGCAGATGCAGCTAATACACCAGAAAATGTATATCTTGTATGTGAGTGTACAGGAGAGATAGCAGGTTACTGTGGTATGTGGACTGTGTTAGGAGAGGGCAACATAACCAATATTGCGGTTTCTCCTTCATATAGAAGAAGTGGTGTTGCAGAAGCACTTCTTAAGGAGCTTGAAAGACGGGCAAGATTAAAAGATGTGACTATATTCTTTCTTGAAGTAAGACAGAGCAATGAAGCAGCCAAGAGGCTTTATGAGAAATTAGGTTATTCTCCAATTGGTGTAAGAAAGAGATTTTATGAAAAGCCGGTTGAAGATGCAATAGTTATGTCCAAATCATAATATTATTAACAAGATGGAAGGAGACGATATGTTAGATGTATGTTTATTAGGAACAAGCGGAATGCTTCCTTTGCCGGGAAGATGGCTTACATCTTTAATGACACGCTATAACGGCAGCAGTCTTTTAATAGACTGTGGTGAGGGAACACAGATAGCTATCAAAGAAAAAGGATGGAGCTATAATCCAATAGATGTTATATGCTTTACACATTACCACGCTGACCATATAAGCGGACTTCCGGGTCTGCTGCTTACAATAGGCAATTCTGACAGGAAAGAGCCATTGACGCTTGTAGGTCCTAAGGGCCTTAACAGAGTAGTGTCAGCATTGAGAGTTATTGCACCGGAGCTTCCATTTGAAATAAAGACGATAGAACTGACAGGGCAGCAGGAACATTTATCAGTCAAGGGCTATGAGATTGATGCATTCCGTGTAAACCACGCAGTTACCTGTTATGGATACTCAATTAATATTCCGAGAATAGGCAAATTCAATGCTGATAAGGCGAAAGAGCTGGGTATTCCGTGCAGGGTCTGGAATAAGTTACAGCATGGTGAAGAAGTTACTATGGAAGGGGTTACATATACTCCGGATATGGTTATGGGAGCACCAAGAAAGGGTATTAAGCTTACTTACTGTACTGATACAAGACCTGTGCAGTCAATAGTAGATAATGCAGCAGGTTCAGATTTATTCATATGTGAAGGTATGTATGGAGAAAAAGATAAAGAGGCAAAGGCTAGGGAATATAAGCATATGACATTTTATGAGGCGGCAGATATAGCAAGGAAAGCAGAAGTTAAGGAAATGTGGCTTACACACTATAGTCCATCGCTTGTCCGTCCGTCAGATTATGTAAAGAATATCAAGTCTGTATATTCAAATGTATGTGCGGCTAAAGATGGACAGAGCGTGACACTTACGTTTGAAGATGAGGAGTAGCCTATGAAAAAACATTTAAGATGGATAATTGCGATTATTGTATTAGCGGTTATGGGTGTTGCGTACTATTATTATCTTGCCAATAAACCAGCAGATAAGGATGCAACAGAGTCTGTTGCAGATAGTAATAGTGAGTTGTCATATCTTGTATCCAGAAATATTGAAGATAACTATCCAGAGTCAGTAAGAGATGTTGTAAAATTGTATGCAAGAATAACAAAAGCTTATTATGAGTCTGATGTGTCAGAAGAGAATATAGAAAAGCTTGGCAGACAGGCACGCATATTATTTGATGACGAATTAAAGAATACCCAGACAGAAGATGAATTTTTAAGTGCTTTAAAAGAAGATATAAGCATTTACAGAAATAATAATGCCAAAATAAGCAGTTTTAATATACAGACGGCTAATAATACCAGATATACCAAATTTAACAACAGAGAGTATGCTTCTATAGAGCTTGTATACTATATTCGTGAAGGCACACAGCTAAGAACATCAGGCACTAAATTCACGCTTAGAAGGGACAACTCAGGTAAATGGAAGATACTTTACTGGGAATTAGTGGACTCAGTGGATTTAAGCTGATTTTAGTTAGACTTTAATGGATTAAGCTTGAAATTAATAAATTAGGTATAATCTTAATGGATTGAGTATGATTTTAATATATTTAAGTTCAATTTTAATGGTTATAAGCAGAATTTTGGACGATTCAATTATTGATTAATCAATATATAGAAGGTATTTTTGGGCAGATGAGAGGTAATTCAATGAAAAATGAGAAAGATGTACTGATACTGGCAATAGAGAGTTCTTGTGATGAAACTGCAGCGGCAGTAGTAAAGAACGGAAGAACAGTATTATCAAATGTAATAAATACTCAGATAGCAATTCATACTGAATATGGTGGAGTTGTGCCTGAAATAGCATCAAGAAAGCATATAGAGAATATTAATCCGGTAATACGAGAAGCTCTTAAAGAAGCAGATGTTACATTAGATGACATAACAGCTATAGGAGTAACATATGGACCAGGGCTTGTTGGTGCTTTACTTGTAGGTGTGGCAGAAGCTAAAGCTATAGCATTTGCAACAGACAAGCCATTGGTAGGAGTTCATCATATAGAAGGACATATTGCGGCTAATTATATAGAGAATAAAGAGCTTAAACCACCATTTGTTGCACTTGTAGTATCAGGTGGACATACACACCTTGTAAAGGTTGTTGATTATGGCAGATATGAGATAATAGGAAGAACAAGAGATGATGCGGCAGGAGAAGCATTTGACAAGGTTGCAAGAGCAATAGGGCTTGGCTATCCTGGCGGACCAAAGATTGATAAAATAGCTAAAGAGGGCAATCCTGATGCTATAGTATTCCCAAGAGCACATGTTGATGATGCACCATATGATTTTTCGTTCAGTGGAATTAAATCGTCAGTGTTAAATTACATTAATTCAGCGGAGATGAAAGGTGAGACAATTAACAGGGCAGATGTGGCGGCTTCATTCCAGAAAGCTGTTGTAGAAGCACTTGTAACAAGAGCAATCAGTCTTGCTAAAGAAACAGGAATGAACCAGCTTGCAGTAGCAGGAGGAGTTGCGTCTAATTCTGCACTTAGAAAAGCATTATCAGAAGAGTGTGATAAGAACAATATCAAGTTCTATTCACCATCACCAATATTATGTACGGATAACGCAGCTATGATTGGCTGTGCAGCTTATTATGAGTATATGGCAGGTACAAGACATGGATATGACCTTAATGCAGTACCTAACCTTAAATTAGGAGAACGAATATGAATTGCGCTATAGTTCTTGCTGGTGGTAAGGGAACCAGAATGAATAGTGAGATACCAAAGCAGTTCCTTGTGGTTGGTGGAAAGCCTTTGATAAGCTACAGCCTTGATGTATTTGAGAAAAGTCCGTTTATAGATGCTATAATAATTGTCACATCACAAGACTATACTGGTTATATGAAAGCCATTGTTAAAGAAAATGGCTATAAAAAGATAGCAGGTATAGCCTTGGGCGGCAAAGAACGCTACGACTCTGTACATTCAGGACTTGAGCTTATACAAACACTGATGAGCAGTGGGGCTGGGCAGTTATCAAGGGATGAAGAATGGTTATCAGGCGAGGACTATATATTTATCCACGATGGGGCAAGACCCTGCGTAACTGCACAGATAATATATAATTGTATGCAGGATGTAATGGAATATAAAGCGTGTGTGGCAGCAGTACCGGTAAAAGATACAATAAAGGTGGCTGATAAAGCTGGAATGTCTGTTAATACACCAGATAGGAGCACACTGTGGCAGATACAGACACCACAGGTGTTTGAAGCTGGTCTTATAAAAGAAGCATACGAAAGGCTGTATAATGATACGACAGCAGGCAACATAACAGATGATGCTATGGTTGTGGAGCACTATATGGATAGGACTGTGAAAATGACAATGGCAGACTATAAGAATATAAAAGTAACAACGCCAGAAGATATGGACATAGCAAGGATATTTTTAAAGGCATAGGCAAATTACCTGTGCCAGACAATATGTAGTGATATGGTAATATGTAGTGGTATAGTATTATGTATTGATTATTATGTGTTATATATTAATTATAATATATAGATTTATATTGTTTCACCAGCCTGCCTTCAGGATTTGTCTTAAGGTGTTTAGCAGATATATAGATTTATATTATTTTTATCAGCCTTTTTGCATTGGTATCTCTGAAAACAGATTGGAAAGCTGAAATGGAAATATTGGTCTGAAACCCAGTGAAATAGCCACTTTTGAAGCTTGTAAAATGGTATTGAAGATGAAAAACATAAAAAAGTTTAAAAAAGTTTGAAAAATGTGTTGACAAAACATAATACGAATGATAATATAACTAAGTCGTCAGCGAGACGAACAAAACACAGATGAATATGTGGAATATGGAGAGGTACCGAAGTGGTCATAACGGGGCGGTCTTGAAAACCGTTTGTCTTCACGGGCGCATGGGTTCGAATCCCATCCTCTCCGCTGAAAACCATCTATCATAACTTAGATGGTTTTTTTATGCCAAAGCTTGCAGGTAACTGCTGGTGATGGAACGGATAACATAATTGATTATATATTGAAGGCATCTGATACAATGTGAGTACACATTAGTACAATACCAACAATATAGAAACTAAAGTTAAAAAGTTTAAAAAACTTGTTGACAAACATCAAACAAAATGTTATTCTATCATAGCTGTCAGCGAGAAACACTGGTTGCTAACAGATAAGAAGCAAAAGCTTCTTAATAATGAACTTTGATAACTGAACAGAAAGACAACCTTGAAAATTCTTTTTTAGAATTTCGAGATGAGTACAGAATTCAAT